>Ga0209092_10003337_pt1 | contig 14004 bp, 14 predicted proteins | sample FraStrMetagenome_FD_187446 | JGI IMG/M metagenome (GOLD analysis project Ga0209092, IMG submission 187446) | Marine eukaryotic phytoplankton communities from Arctic Ocean - Fram Strait ARC3M Metagenome (SPAdes) (version 2) | ecosystem: Environmental > Aquatic > Marine > Oceanic | place: Fram...
CGACCCCACGCCACGCACCGAGTCCGCTATCGCTCTCAGACCATGTAATAATGAGGGAGGGTATTTCTTTATGTCCTTACGGACTGGGCGAAGGTTCCGCGGTTTCCAGTGGACTGAGCTCGCCATACCGGAATGGGTAATCAATAGGGTTAGGGAGATTGTAGACAACGAACACGCGCCAAAGCTAGATGCAGAAGGATGTCCCGTTTTTCAAATCGATCAAGATGCACCACTGCCACATGACTTCTACGAAGAGTACGAGCCAGGTGAACAAGAGTACGAGGCTGGAGAACGTAGAGATGACGCCGACGGCGAGGAACAAGTTGAGATTGGAGAAGACAAAATGACACTAGACGATGAACAAGCTGAGATTAAAGAAGATGAAATGACACTAGTCGATGAGACAGTAGCAGACGAAGACGCATCAATTGACGATGAAAGCATAAATGACGACGCAGCGAGTGACAGTGAACGTGACAATGATTCTATCACAGACAGCGACGACAGTGAGTACATGAGCGTTCAAAGCGGCGATGAGGACTCTAGGAACGAAGCTGAAGAGGCTAGACCGGTCGGGGCCAGAGTCCCACCTAGGAATTACGAACCCAGTTTCGGAGGAAAAACATACAGTCTTTTGACCATGCAAGATCCAATAAATCACGCAGCACAAAGACATCTGTATACTCGAGCAGTCAATTTTGTGTTCAACTAAATGCACGCGTCACGGGGCATCATGTTGTTTAAGGAGCGAGCAGTGGCAGCGTTATTAAAGGAATACAAACAACTCCACGACATGTCCGTTTTTGGCAGGGTTGCATATGAATCATTAACGGTTGAAGAAAAGAAAAAGGCCCTACGTGCAATAAATTTGATAAAAGAGAAGCGGTGTGGTAAAATCAAGGCAAGGCCTGTGTAGACGGTAGCGTACAGCGAGTCTACGTACCCAGAGACGAAGCTAGTTCCCCTACTATTTCTCTAGAGTCTTTACTCGCATTACTCATCACTTTCGGATATGAGAAGAGAAAAGTAGCGGTCTATGATGTACCCGGCGCGTACTTGCACGCAGACATCCCAAAATCAAAGTTTGTCTTGTTAAAAATTGAGGGGCAGTTCGTCGATATCATGAGTGATGCCAACCCGGAATATAAAGCCGATGTAAGATATGAAAATGGTAAAAAGGTATTATATGTGCAAATTTTAAAAGCGCTATATGGAATGATAGAATCTGCGTTATTATGGTATGGATTATACGTAACAGTTCTCAAGGAAGAAGGCTTCGTCGTCAATACAGTAGACAAATGTGTAGCCAACAAAGTTATCAACGGAAGTCAATGTACCATCGCCTGGTATGTAGACGATAACTTCCTGGCTCATGCGGATGCGAAGTTAGTAGATTCAGCGATCAACTCGATTGAAAAGGAGTTTCCTGGATCCGTGGTACAAAAGGGAAACGAATTAGACTTCCTCGGAATGGAAATTAATCTCCGAGATGACGGAAAAGTGAATGTAGGGACGGTGAAGTTTCTACAGAAAACGGTGCAGGAGCTTGAGGAAGAAATCGGCTCACCCTTGACCAAAAAATATTCTACCCCCGCTGGACAATGGTTGTTCAAGGTTGACAAGAAAGCAAAAAGTTTAAATGAGGAACAATCAGATATTTTTAGGAAATATGTGGCAAAGATGTTATGGGCGAGAACGCGTAGTAGGCCCGACTGTGAAACAGCAATGAGTTTTTTAATGACAAGAGTGCACTCACCGAGCAAGGATGACTGGCATAAGCTAATGAGAATGATGAGTTTCGTAAAGGGTACGGTGAATGATGTGCGCACTATAGGGGCAGATGAGACTCGGCGCACGCCGTCCATGAAGATATGAGAGGTCACACAGGTGGATTATTGACTTTCGGGACAGGAGTCGTTGATCAAAAGTCAAGCAAACAGAAGATGAATACCAGAAGTTCTACGGAATGTGACCATGTTGGAACTAGGGAATATTTACCAAAGAACATTTATTTCGAAATGTTCATGGAAGGCCAAGGGTATAAATTAAAAATGAATGTGCTTTGAAAGACAACGAATCGGAAATTAAACTATTGAACAATGGTCGTTATTCATGCACTTGGAATTCGAAACATATCGCTATAAAATATTTCTGGGTCACAGATAGGATCAAATATGGGAACATTGAAGTGCAATACTGTCCCATATCACAAATGCTGGCTGACTTCTTTTCAAAACCAGTGCAAGGATCGTTGCTTAAAGAGTTCAGAAAAACGATAATGGGGTGGCAACATATAAGCGATCTGTTCAAATCGTACAATCATCCCGAGGAGCGCGTTGAAACATGTAACCAAAAAAATCTTGAAGGAAGAACGTCGCGTGCCGAACACGTGGCAGAAAACAAGCGTAAAACATACGCAGAAGCAGTGAAACGGCATAACAACACTGCATTGAAAGAGGTAGCCGAAGACCTCATTAAATAAAAACAACCCGTTTTGTTTTAACCTTTTAAATACGTAAGATACATTTCAAAACCAAGCTCTAGGTTCATCCAACGTTTTATTGGCATTGGATTATACTAAAATCTTGAGTTTTCAACGTTTGCTGGGTCGTCGTCTAGTTTTCCAACTAATACCTCAGGATTTGGTCCATATATTCGGAGCGCTGTGAGAACATCAGATGACGTTCCAGGACAATTTAAATTAACATTGGCTTCTAAGGTCCTCCTTAGATTGCGGGTGAACGGATAAGCAAGCATCGCTTCTAATTCTTGAACTTTCTCAGCCCTCTTTTGACATTTTTTCGTTTACATTCGCTTGTTGGCTGCCGCGGACGTTGGTGCTGCGAAAGACTTTGTTTGTTGTAGTCTATCTGACTCCATTTCTAAACGTGTTCTTCCATCGAGTGTGTAATGATAGATGTGAGTTCCTCTAGTGGTATATTTCCCCATTGCGCCAGAAGGCCAACACATGGTGAAACCATTCGAAATAGTCTTTATTTTAGCTATCTTCGAGATCTTAGAATAGCTCAAAACATTGGCGTACGCTCCTTCATGGTACCATACCTCCAATTCCTTGCAAAGGGTGAATTTTCCTTTCTCATATAAGTCCCTCCCTCCCCCATCTGATACCACTCTGATTCCCTGCTTATCCCTGATAAGATCTTGCACTAGTTTTCTGTTCTTCACAATACAGGTATCTGAACAGGTGTCCAAAAGGAAAACATTGGGAGGGACGTTAGCAACCTCCTTACTCTGTGTCAAAATAGTGCGAATGGCGTCAACAGATTGTCGAGAAGTAGGCTTATTTTCATTCGACATACCTTGATGGTTTTCAGGTTGGCTCCTCGATTTTCGTAATTTCTTGTAGATCTTCTTGTCTGCGAGCTGAATCATTACCGCTGCCTCCTCGATCATATCTGGGACAGTGCCATTTAGATTGTTGTTGAAAATCGCATGCTCCAAGCGGTGTGAATTAGATCATCATTGCTAGCGATGAGTATTGCTAGGTGAGCAAGGTTTTCTTCGCTTCTGGCCCTTGCCCAGTCAGAGAGATTTGTCATGACTTGCTCGGTGTCGGTGATGTCGCTATTTGCCGCATCCAAAAGGTTCTGCACTGTTTGTCTAATCTCGCCCCTCATATCCTAGTAAGTGCATAGCGGGTCGACCCCATGGCTCCCAATATTTGACCCATTTGTCATAGGCTTTGGCGCGCTGACCCCGTCTTGTCTGAGGTTACTCTGCCTCTGCAACTCCCAAAATGTTTGTATCGTGTGCAAAATTTTCAGGGAAATCTTGAGCTACTCGAACGCCCATCCGACTTGTCAAAAAGTGCCTTAGTTTATTTCTCTCCCCCCAGTCATCGCATCTGCAACTGGCGTAAACTGTCCTCCCCGTGCTCTTAGTAGGTCGATGGCAAAACTAATGGCGTCAAGATATTTGCCAAGATCCATCCCGATGGAGATGACTGCATTCTTCTCCTCAAAATGCTTGCGAATGTTATCCTGCATGGATACAATTAAGTCAGTACGCACTTCAGACATCTCTAAGTTTTTCTATTAAGAGAACGTTGCGAATATAATCCCACTCGATTACTTTCTCAGCATTCTACCAGGTACGGTTGTATAAATACTGTTATACTTTACCGCTCGTCGACTGCGTGTATTGCTTAAACGATTGATGGTAATTAATAGAGAATGGAGCGAACTAAGTACAGTAACCAGTATGGTATAACTTGGGTGTAAATTCATTATTCTCTTAATAGAATGAGAATAATCAATCTTGATCCTCCAGCATGATATCATGATTCACGTGTCGTCGTCGACGTGTCGCACTTGATGATTGATCTTGTTCGGAAATTCGCAAATGTAACTCCGCCAGGAAACCCGTCCCAATACTATTTAATTTATCGACAACTGAATATGAGTGGTCGGGGACGAGGTGACTGCTTTCAAAGAGGAAAGTTTATAAATAGCAACAATGGCTACAAAAAGAAGACTAAGCTTGAGGATCATGTGTAGTACCTCGGATCGGCAACACAAGCATCAGACTATGAGACAACGACGAGTTTTATTATCAACCACATCATGAAAACATATACAAGAGGGCTGGACATCGCCGAAGCATTGGCAAAATTAGAAGAGTTAGACTTTGCCCCATTGAAGCCAACATTGAAGACGAGTGAAGAAACCGATGCAGTTTTAAAGATAACAGAAGCAAGACAATTTTAGTGCGAATTCAAAGACGATTACGCAGAATATAAGAAGCGAATTTTAACTTACGACGACAACAAAGTCAAGGCATATGCATTGCTATGGGAACGATACTCGAAAGGGATGAAGAACAAACTCGAGAGCAGAAAAGATTTTGATACGTTCGCCAAGAATCCCATCCACTTATTACAAGCGATAAAGGAGCATGTGTTAGGGGAACAGTGTTGTCGTTGTAAGTTAAAATTCTGCGTAATCGTCTTTGAATTCGCGCTAAAATTTTCTTTCTTCTGTTTTCTTTAAAACTGCATCGGTTTTTCACTCGTCTTCAATGTTGGCGTCAATGAGGCAAAGTCTAACTCTTCTAATTTTGCCAATGCTTCGGCGATGTCCAGCCCTCTTGTGTATGTTTTTATGATGTGGCTGATAATAAAACTCGTCGTTGTCTCATAGTCTGATGCTTGTGTTGCCGATCCGAGGTAGTACACATTATCCTCAAGCTTGGTCTTCTTTTTGTAGCCATTGTTGCTATTTATAAACTTTCCTCTTTGAAAGCGGTCACCTCGTCCCCGACCACTCATATTCAGTTGTCGATAAATTAAATAGTGTTGCAACTAATGATCTGGTTCACTTATGTGGAGCTATCCTATTCGATAGGGTCAAGATGTAGTTTAGGTTTGAATGTTTTAGACTGATTCTCCTTACCTCTATTTAGTTTATAAATTACCGGTATTTTCTTTTCTAAGAGATGTTCTCCGTTTTGAATCTTCGTTAAATCCTACTTACGTGTTACTTCAACAACATTCTTCGACACAGACCACTTCGGAGGGATTTGGAAGGTCCATGAACCAACAAGATCAATTTGCACTTCTTCCCATGGATTCATCTCTGCCTGTTTCATAGGAATGTGTCCGAGTCGAGGGAAGGTTCCTTTGACGCGCTGACAGATATCGCAAGTTTTGATGAATTTTGTGATGACGTTACGCATGGCGCGAAAGTAGAAGTGTTTTGAGATTGAAGTATACAGACGTGTTTCGCCCGGGTGTTGAAAGATGCGGTGGTAATAATCGATGGTAAGTGGAATTGGAATCGGATGAAAATTTTCCATTCTTCTGATTAATTTTTGCGAACGTGCAGGAGTTGAAATTTATCATAGGCGAGTACCAACATTATGTTTTCTAACAACATTATGAAGAAAAGTATTATTTTTCGAACAAAGGGAGGAGGGATGTTGCATAAGAAAATTAAACGTTATGGTCTGCTTCTGTTACGCTTTTCTCATTGGCTAACAGTTTAACCGTTCAATGGAGCCGTGTAACTAATTTAACATGTAACCGCTTAATTCGTTCTAAGACTGCCACGAGAACGAGTATTATTCCCAATTTATTGCGTGAAGGCGAATTTACCGCGGTAAAAGAAGGAATCATCTTGAAACTTAATCAAGCTAAACGTCAACGCATAAATTGTACATGTGCAGTTGCTATTCGGAACAGATGCTGATACCAAAGCAACTGCTCGCCAATTACACATGCATGCTTCAGAACATGCACGATTGCAACGAATGGATTATGAAAATAGTGCAGCTGCTCATGCTCGTCAAGTAGGGCTCAAGAACAGGCAAGAGTTGGATTTGGTAGAATCGATGAAGATGAACCATAAATACGCTAACATCCAATTCATCAAATTTAGGGGCTGAAATAGGTCTTCATAATGGTGCCTAATAAAAGTAAAGTAGACAGCAATGGCCGATAATCGCCCGGCACCATTGATTCATTTCACTCAAAATTTGTGAGCGGTCCACAATAGTGTACAATGGTGCCGTATTTTACTTCTTACTAAAATTACTAAATTATTCCTAAAGTTCTCGAGAAGAATTGATTTCGAATTACATATTGAATACGAACACTGTATTCGTAATCCTTTGTCAGTCCCCTTGATTCTAACTCCATTCTGAATCGATGAACTCCAAGTGTGGAAAATATGAAAGATCAAATGCTAATCTGTTCTCTGCATTCCTTAATTCTCAAATTAGGTCATCATGCCATTCACCAAGAAAGCATGAGCTTTCCTCACTTGTGCCTTTGTGCATATTTCAGAATAATTCCATTTACCATTCGTTTTAAGTGGACGACAGATTTCAGCAGCTGTTGCCTCTCTAGTCATATGATAAGATATTGCCACATGCTCCTTTTTGAGTAACGATGATGGAATAGTTGCATTCATGATCACACTTCTATTGTCACCAAGAATCGGTGTCGGACGAGTAACCTTGACTCCTAGACACCTTAACATATATCTTACTGACATCACTTCCTCTCCAGCAGTCTTCATTGCCATAAACTCCGCAGAATACGTCGATGTTTCAATGGCACCCTGTCTTCGCGCAAGTGCAAAAACTGGCGTTCTACCAACGAAAATGATTATTCCAGTAATTGACCTTCGACTCACCATGTCATGTGCATGGTCGCTGTCGACATATGCACTGATGGTAAGCTCGTCAAACAAAGGCATAGGTAGTTTATTATCCTTCTGCTCCATAGCATCAGGATATTGTTCTAGTAATTTCTTTGAGATATCGATCTCTAGATTGCCCTCGGCCCCATTAGCCACTACGATCGGGTCTCTAGAATCGATGCGAATCCTTCTGTTGGAATATTTCTTTAGATAGCCAAAAAGCTCTGCCCATGTGACCTTGCCTCGGACAGGCAGTAAAGCGTGATAGGGAAGACACTGCAAACACAATATCAATCCTACCAATAGTGACAATCCAATTTAACATCCCAATCAGCATCTGATATTTCGTATGTTCTTCATCATCCAAATGCTTAGATTCATCCAGTTCCGGGTGATCCCCTGCGACCATCGGGATATCGTGTTTAATTAACGTACCAAACATATTTTTAATACGACGAATATCCTCTTTGATGTAGGTCTTGCAGCCTATACACCATCAACCTTTCTGATCTTTCTTTACATCGTCCCCTAGGTAGTATTCAGGGGAGCCTTCACTTTTAACAGTAAATACGGATTTAATCTGCTTCATGATTAATTCAGGGTCTCGGCTAAATATGCAAAAATCGTCCACATGTGAACAAACATATTCATATGCCTTCTTGTCTTTGCTTAACCGAATCCACACGTCATTATCAAAACGTGTAGGAACAAAACCAAATGACCTTAAAGTATCACCAAAGTGGGCATGAAAACAAGCAGCCGTAGAAGCCAATCCATATAATGCCTTCCTGATAATAACTGTCATACCCTGTCGTTCACCAAATTCGCGACCGGCGATAAAATAGACCTTCTCACGTGTATCGGTGGTAACAAATGCATTACCTACATCACCATAAAGCGCTTTGAAATTGTTCTGGTGCGCAATCACATGTAGTAGCTTGACACTGATACCTTTTACAGTAGATGAGTATACTTCCGTATCAAATAATTCTAGCAAGTGGCCACCAGCTACAAGACGAGCCTTCCGACGAAGGTCTGTTTTAACATCAAAAATCACATGAACACGAGTCCATTGATAACCTTCATTTCTGTCAGGTTTGTAAATCCTTTTCATGATATGAAATGAAATCCATTTCATGTAGTGCAGACATTTCTTTATTAATTGCTTCGGTCCAAAGATTATTTCCATACTCCTTGTCTAATCTATAAGCGTCATCGACATCTTTTGGCGCCTGCACCCCGTATTTAAACCTCTTGGGGAGCGCTTTTCTTTTATTCTTCTTTTTCGCACGAACAGCTCGGCAAACACGACGAATGTTCTCATCGTCATCCAACACGAAGTCATATAAGCGCACCATTATTTTTACCGCACTTTCACAATCACGCAAAGTTTTCTTGGCCCAAAAAAGTACGCGATCCCTGCCCTCTCTTCCAGATCGTGACTTGTAATTATCAACAATATAAGTAGCACAACGACGAGGATAATCTTCTTTAACATCTCGGAAGTCAATCCAGTGCGTCTCCTCAGAGTCCATTAATAATCGCAGTTGTAGTTTGCCGTCTTTATATCGGTACCCAGTAATGGAAATCATCGTCTGCCGGTCCTCTGAACGATTATTTGGATCGAGTTCATTAGACACATCAGATACCGTATCACTTGAAGGTTTGTCCTCTAATCCGACTTCTGTAATGATTTCGTTACTTTTCAACGTTGAAAGAGGTTCCAAATCTATTTCTAATTCATCTGCAAATCGCATCTGCTTCAACGAGTAATTCCCAGTAGACGATTCAGAAGCTGTTGTAGCTTTTGAACCGAGCCCTCCTAAATTCTCACGCCTTTTCTTCCTAGGCTCTCCCGAATACAATCGAGGCCGGGAAGACTCACACTGTCTTTTCTTGTGCATCGAACGTAAATTATCCAACAAATGACGCTCCCTGCTGGGAAGTAGGAGGAAGTCCTCAAACTCTTTCACGTTGGACGCTTCTTTAACCTGCGTCGTTATATTCTCTAAACGAGGACGGACAACATTTCGAACAAGTTCAGATCCCTTCTGCCATCCACCAGTTTCTGGCTCAGTCCAAATTCTGAAAGTGAATGGATCGCCATGACCCCGAGCAATTCCGACGAAGCGACCGGGCTTCCACTTGCACGCGGGATACTTGACATCAGAGTCTAAATACTCGATGCTAAATACTCGATGGATTGCCAGAATTCAAAACGAAAAACACTGATATCGGGGGTATTGCTACTTAGGACCTCGATCGAGGTATTGTTAAGCTTTACCTTGGATATGTAATTGAGGCATTCTGTGATGAATTCAACGGCATAACACCAAAACACAAGGGGGGCTTTCGACGCAAACAACACTAAGATACTTCGGTGTTTGACGTCCTGTATTTTTCTTTCTGCTGGGTTTTGATTCTGGATTGTGAGGGGTGGAAAAATACGCTTTGTGAGATTTTCGCGATTTATTTTCGCAAATTTCTCTCCAGACTGTACCTTGGAATTGTCTGTAAGCAGCTCATTGGGCGTGTTGGAATGCTCAGATACTGAGGATGCCTTTTGTATTTTAGACTTAGGTTATTTTGTTTGTTAAATTTAGATTATAAAAATTGTAAGATTAAAGTAATTAGTAAAAATAACTCTATCCTGACTTCACACGGATCAAATTGATCTTGCACCTATCTTGGAGAAACTTGTCTGGGTACAGTATTATTGATTCATGATATTACAATCATCCACTTAACATTCACATTGTTTCCTTGTTGGTTTCCTTAATTAATTCTTCTTAACGCATACGAACAATCTACTCCAGGGTAATTCTCTTGCATGTCTTCTTAAGAGTAGAAGTTCCTGATCCATTCACTTTTAGTTCACTTGGCACCGATTCATTTGTCATATACGTGTTCCACATATTCTTATGAGAGGATGCAAATGTTATTCTATGTGTCGAGGTCCAACAGGGCGCTCCCACCTCTGAAACAGAATCTTGATATGCACCTGGCACTTGAGATTCCCTCCTCAAACATTTGACCCAGAGGAAATCAGCAAATAACGCAGCGAATAGCTGTACACAAGTGTAGCCTCGGACACTCCTGAGAAGTCGCTTCTGCCGGTGTTGGCGCGGGTATGCACGAGTTTCGGATTCTACTGGCGTGGCGAAGTACTGCGTGGTGTTCCTAAGAGTTTTAAACACCACATCCGGGGTACTACAACCAAGAGTCATTCGCCAGTTAATGATTGACGACTTAACAGACACCATAGCATCAACTTTAAGATCCTCCTCAACCGATCCCATCGTAGCCTCGTTCTTCTCACTAGTTTTAGGGCTAGGTTCGGATGCAGTCGGGGATAGCAAATGTACTCTATTCTTCAAAATTGATCTGTCACGACGTTGCTTCTTTCCGTCATCGATCAGCAAGTCTTCTATATGACAATCGATCCAATTAACTGGGATTGATCTAAGTTCTTTTTGGGTAGGGGCGTGGCATTGAATATACATCTTGATTGCCGTAGCATCATACTGCAAAGGTACGATTGGTTCATTCGCGGACAGAATCATCTTCTGTGTTCTTCCATGTCTTTTAGCGCAAGCATCAACCTTCATTCCTGCCTCTCTCATGAGATTCGTATTTAGAACCGCCTCATTATCATTCAAGGTAGGCGAGTATCCACACCTCTTTACTCCAATCAATTGAACTTTTCCTGACTCATCTGCTGCTGCTGTCACAGCATCACATAGTTTCATCCTAACGTCTCCCATGTGCTCGTCCACAGCTGACATGCTTAAAGATCGTTTTATAACTTGAATCACTATCCAACTAGGCCCGCCAACGACGGTCCACTCCGTGCCTGTGACAAGTATGGTCTGATACTTGAATTCATCGATAGGTGTTCCATTCGCAGTAGAACCTACTTTACGCACCTTCTTGTATACTGCTACCTTTTTCAATTCATCCACAGGTTTAGATTCCAAAGAGTTATCGTCGACGTCAGAATCACTATCATCTGACTTCATCAAAAGACGGACGTCCTCCGAAGTGGTGATTCAATTTGTTTGCCCTGACTTTCTTCTTTCTTTTCTTTTGATTCCTTGATTTTTTATTCGATTCTTTTCCTCCCGAAGATTCCTGGCCTAGAAGTTTCTTTATTGCATCATTGTCTACCTTTCTCCCATTTTTAAATCATTCCTCCACTTAATAACAGCCTTCTGTTGAGACTCGGATAATTCCTTGAAAATGGCGTTTGGAAGTTTGAGATTGGTATTCTTAAATGCATTATTGGAAGAATTGGAATAACCACCTGAGCTTCGGCTTTCTACGCTTGATGCAGGGGAGCACCCACGTTTTCTACTACGTTGGACATTCGATCTTCGAGACCTGACCTTCATATCATTGTCAGCAGCCTTATCTAGCGTTCGTTGACGAGATTCTACATTGTCATGGAACTCTTGCAGATTTAACGTTGTAGTCCCCCTATTAACTCTAAGCATTGTAGCCTCTAATAGCTCCTTAGTGACTTTAAAATCATCATCCTCAATTTGATGTACGAAATCAGACATCGTGGTATTTTTCGGCACAGCTGCTCCTAAATCAGAGAGCTCATTGTGCTTTGTTATCCACTGATTCACATAATCAAAGCCATTGATATGATCTCCATCCAAAACTAATGCCTTTATATCGGATTTTAGCTTGCTAATAAGCGCATCCTTTCGGCCTCCGGAATTACACCAAGCTAAGAAATCCTGCCAAAGCCGATGACCAGATGGCGCCACAGGTTTTTCTTCAGAATCTTTTAGCGTCGAACCAATCAGAAGGTACGCTGTTCCTCCGTGAAAGGAATTCTTAAAAACGTTAAATAATTCCTCGTCACGCTCAATTTCGTCCGCTGAATTCGGTCTACGAGACAAAAGATGTTTGAGTGTGGTTTGGCCCACAATGGCTTCAACCTTCGTCTTGTATGTGTCTTGGTCCATAATATCTCCTGAAAATGATGGGATATCACATGGTGATAATTTCATCGGAGCAGTGGGTACATACTGGCCTGTGCTAGATACACCTGCACCAGTTGCTGCAGCGGTGGTGTTCGTTCCGTACGATCCCTGTATGATCTCAGCCATCAGGGTATTCGCATCGCCACTTCTGAGATACTTAACGATGGCGGCAAGACGCTTGCGCTTAATAAAAGTCGAAGAGTCATTGCCTAAGATATTATCGAAGTCATCAGGTTCGAGCAACATCAAATCAGGAAGGGTCTCTATCTTTAGATCCGTGAAAGATCTCACTTCGTCAGAAGTTAAATCTGCCAATGATGCTGCAGGACTTCCGTTGAAGATAACCGAACGTAAGATAGGAACCATTTTTTAAAATAATAGTTGTATTTTTGCGAAGACTATCTCGGTCTCATAATCTAATATAAGTAAAGTAGACAGCAACGGCCGATAATCGCCCGGCACCATTGATTCATTTCACTCAAAATTTGTGAGCGGTCCACAAAGGTGTACAATGGTGCCGTATTTTACTTCTTACTAAAATTACTAAATTATTCCTAAAGTTCTCGAGAAGAATTGATTTCGAATTACATATTGAATACGAACACTATATTCGCAATCCTTTGTCAGTGCCAACGGGAAATAGTGGATTTAGTGTTTAGCATATCTGATGGACCAGGACAATCAGATACATTGTAACGAAAGTAGCTCTTTTTTGGATGCTCTTCCTGTTTCTGATCATAAATAGATGCACAACATTGAAACTTATACTAGAAAATAGTTTCCTTTTGATGCTTTCTTAGGCCTGTAAAATTCGTAAATCTCAAAGAAGATAAGGCGGTTATTGATTTGAATACGGCTGAGAAATATAGTGAAATAACATTTATATCAGAGAACAATTTCCTTTTAATGCTTTCTTGGGCCTGTACAATTCATAAATCTCAAAGAAGAACTTTGGATAAGACGGTAATTAATTTGGGTAAGCTGAGAAACATAGTGAAATGATAATAGTGGCGCTGTCTCGTGTTCGAAAGCTACGACATCTACTACTTCGATCATTTTCCTTTGAACGCTTGAAAATAAACGAAGAGAAAATATTCTAATCCATTCGAATTGTTATTCAAAGACAGAAAACTAAGTTTCAGCAAACACAATTGCATCATCCCAATTTATGGCAACAATGACGAATTCGATAATACAATTCGATTTAATTAATAACGCACCAATTTGATCGACCAGTCCTCTGGTCGATTGCTGCTTACTTCGTTACATTATTATCGCATAATCGCATAACCGGTGGAGGAGGTCCAGTTACAAAAACACGAGTTACAAAAACATTTTCATAAACACATGGAAGTTCCATGTGTTTATGAAAATGTTTTTGTAACTCACGAAAATGATACCTTGAGCACATGAGCACATGTCACAGCTACTCGTGTATCGTACGCTATACGAGTAGCTGTGACATGTGCTCATGTGCTCAAGGTATCACATGGAACTTCCATGTGTTTATTATTTTTTTAATTAATACTTCGAAGTAATAGATTATTTAGTTAGGTATTACGTTAATTTTCGTCTCACTACATTCGTACAATTCTTTATGTAACCGAGGTTCGATGCTTGTGTTAGTCATTTGGCTAATTCAGTTGTATTGGAAACTCTAGTCGGATCTACAAATATTACTTGACATGTAAAGTCTAATTATCACTTTTCAGAAGTCCAAGTCCTGCACTTCCTTCCCAACGAAAGCGATTCGACATGTTGCTTGCAGGGATCCTGGAACCTCTAATGCATCGATTCGTTGCTCTAACTAGAGCGATACTCATTCGAGCATTAATGACACCCATTACTGT
>Ga0209092_10003338_pt1 | contig 14001 bp, 13 predicted proteins | sample FraStrMetagenome_FD_187446 | JGI IMG/M metagenome (GOLD analysis project Ga0209092, IMG submission 187446) | Marine eukaryotic phytoplankton communities from Arctic Ocean - Fram Strait ARC3M Metagenome (SPAdes) (version 2) | ecosystem: Environmental > Aquatic > Marine > Oceanic | place: Fram...
AAAATTATTGCGCAACTTAGATAATTACATTTTTGGTTGACAATTTAATTGATACCAAAGACTAATATCTTTTGTTCTCTACACACTAGTTAATATCTACCAGACAAATAAAAAATACTATACACGTTTAAAATTTATAATGCACTAACATTATGGAGAATACTAGACAAATAAAAAATACTATACAGGTTTAAAATTTATAATGCACTAATATTATAGAGCATACTAGACAAATAAAAATATACAAGTGCACAAATATAGACCAATATTTTTGTCAAAACAGACTATATACATGCATAATTTTATTTTTGAATCCTGATTCAATTAGCACACAATTACAAAGTCTGTGACAAATAAATTTGTCGCGCATTCTTGCGCACGGTTACAAGGGAGAAAACTGTCCAATAATTGTTCGGTCAAAATTTCAAAAACTTAGCAAATGAAAACTTCCATGAGGAAACGATCATGAAAATATTTACTAATGAACGAGTTCAAATTGAAGCAGGGACAGTTAGATCGGATGAAGATGCGGAGTGTGCTGAAATTTTGATACAAAAATTCGCTAACCCACAGGAACCAATAGCTGAAGGTACTACTAGAATCACGACAACGAAAACATTCGCAGAAGCCAATAAGGGACCGCCAATCAAATTAACAATAGGTAAATCTTCATTACTCAAAATTTAGTCGACCGACAACATTCCGAACTAATACCTATCAAGGAGTTGATGCAGATCAGGGTGGAGTACCTGTGCAACCTGGACACGGGGGTCCAATGGTGACTAATGCAAATAGTAAAAATAATGAAAATGACCAAAATCCCAATAAGTGCATGATAAACCTTGAACAAAGATTGTCGGAAAAATTTGATAATTGCCGTAAAGCTTTTGAGGACCAATTAGCTTTTAGGATCTGTCCAGTTGGGTTTACAAAAGGTTGCAATTCTCCAATGTATTTTTTGAATAACAGCTTGTAGTCTTTTGGAATGTAAAAGGTAAATCCCGCATTTTTTGTTTCCTTGCATGTTCAAACAAAACTTTTACATTCCCTACACTTCTACAGCACCTTCTGTAACAACTTTCAATGTGTTTGAGATCCTCAACAGACCATAATACTGGAGCGCAGTACACACCCCCATTAGTGTGTCTTCATTATTACTGCTTTGGGTGCTGTACTTGAGGAGGTAATGGACTTGCACGGCCGTCAAAACCTTGCTTTTTTGCAAACGTAAGTTGATGTCGTTTGTTTTAAATACTTGTTCACCCTCTAGCATGCATCTAACTTATACCCATGTTTTTCAATGAACCATGAGTTCACACAGGAGTAAATAACATACAGTGTTGATGGTGCATACATCATTGCCATGAGATGGAAAAATAAACCAAAATACAATCCACATTATCCTTGCTCTTGAAGCTTTTGAATTTCTTTTCTTTTGTGCACTCCAACCATTTATTTGGTACCATTTGTACATCTTCTCACTCTTTGTCTTTGTTTTCTCATCCCTCAACTGGTCATCTGTTTCAGTCAAAAGATATTTGTGGTCAATTGCTTGTGTTTTTTTGTTTTTTACTCGAATGTTCACTAACAACTCTTCCACCTTCTCGATAATCACTTCACAGATCTTGTTGTCTTGCAGGAAGTCTCTTTCTTCAAGCTGTTTACCTTCCAAATTTCGTTCTCCTTGAGCTCAGAGACACTCAACTTTTGCAACAAATCATTCTTGAGGGACCGTTTTATTGCAGCTCCTATGGTAGTCACCCCAGCAAGCAGTTTTTCTCGCCGGTGCTCCCACCCTTTAGGGTAATCGAGGGTAAGTTCTTCTTTCCTCTCTTTACTGCTTTCTTCTGTTTCATTGTTTCCTTACTCATTATATATTGTGAGTTCTGATCAAATAATATTTGTACTAGCTCGGTCAATTTATTTAAGGGAAAAGTAACAGGAACAATAATATATTTCTTCTAATTGTTCAAAAAGAGCATAAATGACGCTCTTTTTTTGTGGTAAGTTCTGTCTACTTTATTGAAATTAATTGTCTCTTATCATTACTTCTTTTTTTGTTTAGTGATTGTGTAAACCTTTTTTGGCTTCCTTTTTGTTTTTAGAGATCCTTTGTTCATTCTTTCTTGCTTTTAGAGAAAAAATCCATTTCTGTTTTTGCTTCTATACCTATATCAGAATTTGTAGAAGATTTTTTCTATGAATATTCTTCTTTAAACTTGCATTTGTAATTCCTCGTTTCACTTTTTGAAATTGTTTTTCCATATTTCCAAAACTTAATTTTTTCTCTTTCAGCTTTTTATGTTTCTGCCTTTTTATATATTCTGTCAATGCTTGCTTAACGGGCGAAATCGGGCCTTGCCAAAAATAAACAACTACTGTAATATATATTATGCGTCAAATCGTGTACATCATTTAAATTTAAAATTGTGTAGAATATGAGGAAGAGGATTTCTGCCAAAAATAATTAACACAATTTGGGAATGATTACGAAAATGTAACGAAAAGGATGTCTCCAAATGGAAATCAATAGACGATAGGAAGAGTGTGGAGAAGGTAACGATGGCATGCATGAAAAAACATTTTAACCAAGCTGAAGGTACCCCACTGACCTCAGAGCAATGGAACGCACGTTTCGTAGACGATGAGTTTGTACACAATATTCAAAATGGAGAAAATAAGGATCTTGAGGAGGAGTCACTGGCAGTCTAGGAATATTTTAGAGCAATGAAACCAAAAAAAGCTGTGACCACATTGCAACCTTTTCTATACAGCCTTGAGGATTGGAAAAATATATATCTAGCAGGCAAAGGAAAAAACCACAACATCACCGGCAGGTCGACACTATGGCCATTTCAAAGTAATATAGGAACACTCAACTGAAATATTAAACCAAATGTTCACTGTAATGAATATCGCATTTAATCGTGGACTTTTGTTGGAACGGTGGAAAAAAATTATGGTCCTTATTCCTAAGGATGATGGCCCTACGAGAATCCATCGATTGAGGCACCTACACATTGTGGGGCCGGAAGTGTCTGCTATGGCGAAAGGATCGTGGGCGAAAAAATTAACAAGAATAGTGGAGAAGACTGGAAATATAACTGCTGACGAGTTTGGGGACAGGAAGAACAGACAAGCACAGTCTGTAGTGCTAAATAAATTATTGTATTACGGCATCAATAGAGCAACTATGACAGAAAGCCAATATTACAAGGTCGATATGAAGAGCCATTATGATCGAAAATTAGCAAGATTAGTGCCAATGGTTGCTCGCGTGAAATTGGGAATGCACAAAATAGATGCAGAATTTATGGTGCAATTCACGGAACAACAAAAGTTTTTTGTCAAAACATCGTATGGAATCTCAGAGGATAATGGTCAGCAAAGTAAGGATGAGAAACTATATGGACTTGGACAAGGCACAGCATGGTCGGGCCCTGGGTGGATATATTCCAGCGATAGAATAGCAAGATGCAATGAAGCAGTAAAGCCCCATTTCGGATCTTGAGGTCAAAAACAAAAGGATGTGTTTGTGGACAATACAGGAGGAGGCTGTTACAAATGTGATGGGGGGAAAAGCACTATGCTAGGACAAGCACAATTTAATATGCAAAAAAATAGTGATTATGTTGAAACCACTATGGGACTAATAGCAGCAGACAAAAGCCACTATTATCATGTCAAATGAAGACATAAAAGTGACATCCAAGTACCACATGAAGAATCAGCAACCTCACCAAATCCTATAACATTAACACAGGGAGATGGAATTCAACGCCAAATAAAAAAAACTCCAATCAACATGACAATATAAAACGTTGGGATGTTGGATTAATCCTGTACGAGTGAGAGAGAAAGCATTTACACAGATTATGGGCTTTGTCCAGGATTGAAAAAAAAGAATGTGGGAAACACAATTACCTCCAAAATTAATCAGAAAATCATACTTATCTGAGCTCAAACCTCAATTACAATATAGACTCCCAGCTTATACTTCAGCGAAGCGGAATGTGACCAGATTATGAAAAACATTAATTCACTTCTTTTAAATGCACATTATGTGAATTGGAACTACCCTGTTCACTATTGTAAGCAAATAAAAAATATGGGGGAATGGGAATTGATCATATCTATGGTCTTATTGGAATGAAAAAATGGAAGTTCCTTTTTATGCATATGCGTCAGTGGGATACCACAGACAAATTATTCCTGATTTCAATACAACATACAAAACTTGAATGCGGATCTGAAACTTTATTTTTTAACTTCAATCGCGATGAATGGGGATCTTTAGTTGCAAATACTTGGAATACACATTTATGGGAATATTATGACAATAGAAGGATCACAATGAATATAGACAAACCAGTAATATATGAAAAACTAAGACAGAGAACTAAATGAAGATTACAGCAGGTATGAGCAACTTTGGGGGGAAATAGAGTATATCAAACCTGTGCAGGAGGCCCACGATATGATTTTATCAAAAAAATCCTAATTGCGACGGATGGGTCGAATAAGGATGATGAAAGCGTGCAAGAATGGCTTTTGACCACCTTGGATGGAGAACTATTAGCTAAGAGTCGCTACGGAGATTGTAAGTGTCTGTGACTCTACAACGTGTAGCTCTTACAGTTCCATTATTTCTTACAGCTGTAATGCCATAGGGTCCTTTGAAGGAATCTTGATTGAATTTGTCTTCCATTCATTTTTAAGCAGAACTTTGTCACCTACTTTGTATGTGTGTTCTTTGCGTTTGCGATTTCTCTTTTGTTTCCGCAATTTATTAATTTTTGTTTACGTTCTTTGATTAGATGACAATTGGCTTCCTGAAGTGTATTTAGAATCGCATCTCGTCCAAACACTAGTTGTGTAGGAGTAAACTGCGTCATAGTATGTACAGTTGTGCAAAGAGCAAACATCATAGTGGATACTAATATCCCATCCCATGGATTTTCGTCATCAAGTATCATTTGCTGAATGTTCATTGTTCTTATGATATTTCCAATGGTTTGATGGACGCATTCCAATATGGCATTTGCTTGTGGTTTACGCGTTGTGATATGTTTCAATGTAATCCTGTAATCTTTGTCAATTAAGGTTCTGAATTCTGCAAGGAATTTGTTCCCTCTTTAAACTATTATTTTATTAGGTAATGGGTATTGTGTAAGCCATGTAAGTTCAACTAGGTTTGACAGGTAGTCAGCACAAGCTCCAGGCAAGGCTTTTATTTCTGCCCAACCAGTTGCAGGGTCTATCATTGTCACTGCTTGTAAGTATACTCTCTTTCCTGATGTGGTGGTCATTTGGTACTATCTATATGAAGAGGAAAGATGGTCCTCAATAATAGAAAAACAAATAAATCGTGTCAATAATATACTGTGAAATCATGCTAAAATTAACTTTGTATGCAATATTGATTTGTTTTTGTAAGCACTGATGAAGCAATATCCTTGACGGGGATCTATCCTTCAGCCATAAAATGTCGATGCTTATTAATATCTACATCGATTCGAACTTGCGTGTAAAATTGTGTAGTCCAAGTCCCTAAATAATTAGGGTTTTTCGATTCTGATGGACTGCAGTGCCTTATTTAGAAAACCGTAGGAAAGGACTGTTCATAGTGTATGGACAAAGTTTTCGTTCGATTCTACCGGAACTTTCGTTATCTTTTGTTTACAAATGAATATTTTTTGAAAGCTACGTACGTAGGGTAGATGTCACGTGACAACAATATGAAAGGTGAGTTAAAAGTTAAAACGGAAAGGGTGAGTGAAGTCTTCTTCAAAAATCTGAATGCTGTAGTAAATATGCTTACGTCAAGTCTAATTTCATGTAGAAAATATACGAAAAATAATATGGTGATTTCCAGAACAAAGTTGAATTATGTGGCGAAGTTTTTCCAAAGTAATTAAAGAAACAGCTGAGTGGCATCTTTATCAAACTTTCTATTTATTATCATTTTTGTATCGGCAGATAATAAAGAAAAATATCAAAAACAAAAAGTTAAGGAGAAACAAAAGACTTTACAAATGATTATCTTTATCAGCAGGAACAATTCATCATTTGAGGTGACACAAAAAAAATGTCATAGCTTTAATTTAAGACAAATGAGTCTTTTCTGTATTTTTGCAACACTCTTTGTATCACAGATTTCAAATGCATATAGCACAAATGCACTTTCGTTTCATCGCTCTCCACTTAGACTCTCCAACAAAAACACAGCTGGTACCTGTGGCGAATTCCTAGAGAGAAGCCATTTACCTAAACCTGCAAATATCTACTCTAATTCTCTTGCAATTAGAGGTGGAGGCACTACCGATTCATTTGAGTCTTTCAACTTAAAGATGATATCTCCAACATCTGCATCTCTTATTGCCGGCAGTTTCGCTGGGGCGATTGGTGTTGGGATAGCATTCCCACTTGATACTCTAAAGACGAAATCTCAGGTTTTAGGCCAAAAAACAACCTCATCATCAAGTGATGGTTCTGCTGTTGCAGAAACACAAAATTACAATATGTTCCAACTTATTACTCTCATCTGGCAATCAGAGGGAATAGCAGGGTTTTTCGGAGGTGTCAGGGGTATGATGATTGGGCAGGCTATTATAAAATCAATGGCCTTTTCTGCCAATTCTTCCGCACTTGCATTCTTTGATACGAATCATCCAGCTTTTTTGACACCTGTTCTAATCTTGATTGTTGCAGCATGCTTCTCCGGCTTCGTCACTTCTTTTCTAGTAGCTCCCATTGAACGCATCAAAGTAATGATGCAAGCAAGTTCTGACACATACAATAATGAAATTGATTGCATAAAAGCTGTGTTGAAAACTGAGGGAATTGGTGGATTACTAGGTCGTGGTCTTGGACCTACCATCGCACGAGAAGTGCCATCTTACGCAATTTATTTTGTTGTGTACGGATTGCTTATGCAGACTCAAGTTGCTCAATCGTTGGGAGGTGCTGCTCCTCTTGTATTTGGTGCAATGAGTGGCTGTGCATGTTGGATTCCTGTTTATCCTATTGATGTAGTTAAAACATTGGTGCAAAATACAGAAGGAGGAAAAGATGGAAGTGCCAGTGTTTTGGAAGTTTCAAAACAACTTTACCAGGAAGGAGGGATCGGAGCATTCTTTGATGGTTTGACTCCCAAGATGCTAAGAGCTGCCGTCAACCATTCAGTTACCTTTTGGATATATGACTTAGTGATTACTGCTATCACAGGAGCGAAATAAAAATTCTTCATTAGGTATATATATATAGAGTCACATCAAAAAAACTTTACTTTATTCGCAATTTTTTTCTTCTTTGACCAGACTGAGAAAATTAATAATTATGCGAAGATCTAAATCGTCAAAATAGATTTTAACTCAAAGATTTTAAATTAGAATATATCAGAGATGAAGTCAAGGTATTTTTAGTATGTAGGTCTTTTTTCCACTTCAAAATAAGCCAAACCAAGCCGCCTCGCTACATTTTCATAGCCTCCAAATTCTTTGATCTGTAATGCAAGACGTATACCCCTTTTTCCTTCGCTCATTAGCTCATTTTGGTCCGGTATTTTTATAAGAGGTATTTCCATAGGAGGCTGTAAACGCATATGTTTGTCCCTCACAAACTCCAAAAGATCCACTGCAAAATCTAAGTCAAAAGAGCCCCATTGTAATTCGTTTTTCATGCTTCTTCTACTTGTTGATGCCAATGACATACTTAACCTACTTGCAATGAATTTCTGTCCCCCATATTGTCGGATAAGCCTACAGAGTACATCGTCACCACTACTTTCAATATCCGCCAAACGTGGGAATACTTTCTTACTTCGTTTCTCCTGTATCACTGGAACTTTGGAAGAAATTATAGTTTTGGTCAAATTAGATTCTTCTGCGATAAATGTTTGCAATTTTACAAAAAGTAACAATTGATCCTCAAAGTACTTCCATTCTTGATATGGTATTAGACCCGCTACTTGTGAGACTTGACTCTGATCTCCAATAAATCGAGCGATTGCTTGTCGCAGATCATCATGACCATTTTTTGATACTTCACTCAAACGAGGCATCCACACGGAGGGCCTTTCATATGTATTTTTCCAAGCCTCAAGATAAAGATTTCTAAAATAATGATGACATTATTTTTCAAAGTTAATTTATTTTTTGTCATAAGAAAGGATTGCAGTTGGTGGAAAATGTACTCACAATTCTGATAAAACTTGTTCTTCGGACCAATGGCCCTTTGGTTTTCGTCCACTTCGATGTGACCATCGATTTTTGTAGTATAAGTGGAAATTTTCTTTCTTTGTTTTTTCTATTTTTTTCTTGATCTGAGATGGCATAGGGGGTATATTTTTTGATAAACCCTCTTTTTTTGGATTGCTTTCATCCAATAATTGGATTAATTCAGGACTGGTACGAACTGCATCTTTCCATTTTCCCGGCATGATACGAGACCCACCCAGGATTTGTGCAACTATTTTTTTCCCACCCTGCGAATATATTCCATGTCTTAGATCATGACGATCAAAATGTATCAATAATGCTTCATTTGGTATTGGAGGAGGTTCGGAAACGTTTATGTTTACATTTATATCTGACCAAAATAAACGCAGTTCTGATTCGACGTTTGAAAGATCCAACCAGTAACCTCGTGGTTTCCGTCCAGGCCTTTTATTTAGAACCACATTATTGTCGCTTTCTCTAGACTCAGCTTTCAAAATGTTATCTATTGAGATTTCCTGCTTTGATATTGGACTAAATGCTTTTGTTAGCCTTATCAAAACGATGAGGTGAAGAATTCGCAAGAGCTTCAAGTTGAATTTCTTCATCAACATTTTGTATAACAGTGAATAATCCAAGTCCAATTCAGTTACGGACATAAAACCTAGTGCTCAACATGGGAAAGCATCGTCGATGCTGTTGCGTTGTGATCTGGTGTAATATTTAGTATCGTTGCTTCAAGTATTTTTGTAATAATAATAATAATAATAATAATAATTTATGTTCATTATTGCCATCATTTGTCATGATTGATGCGTACGTGGATTTTATATGATGTTACTCAAATATCATCTTGAGGCATCGTACACCAGATATTAAAAAACGCTTTGAAGTCAACTTTGTTTCATCTTTAGCAATTTATCCGCAGCATCAGTTTTATTTGAAATCGTGAAAGAATTTATTATGTTCGATCCGTACAAATTTTTTTTCTCTGGGGACTTATATTTAAATTAGATTTCGCAAACTGAGAGTAACAATCAAAGGTAATAATAGTAGATCTAAGCGAAGTAAAACATTTTTCATTCAAAAAATCACTTTTTCCACAACCTTCTGCCTACTGGTTTTCAGATTTTAATGCAATCCCAGAATCTATATTTCCCCGCAGGAAATATGTGAGTGCCTAGCTTATAATCTGTGTCGAATCGTCACAAATATAAAGTTGTGTTGGTAATCATCATAGGGCTTTATTGTGACCATTGAAGGGAACGATTCAATATAGATTGATGATAATAATAATCGAACCGAGTGATCATTTGAATGTTATAAGAACAATCATTTATCTAATGATAGAAGATATTTTACAACTATAAACGAGCATTAAATACTTTTGTAACATTGTAAGGTAAAATTGGTGGCATTGAAATACTTCATAGAAAAAAAACACATGTGATTTTCAATACTTCATCCAGAATAATGGGGTGTGCGACTATAATTGATTGAGCTATTCAGACTCCCTCAAAACGACACTGTGACATTGATAGAATCAGTTCCAACAGGATTGGTGGGCTCTCAGTGTGAAGCATTACAAGCTTCACGCTAAGAGGTCACTTAATCTATGTGTAAAAGTAGCTTTCATTCAACAGACGAATCTTTTCTGATCCTCCCTTTCTCATGGTTCCTAGACTTCTTTTACGAGATGTTATTCATGTCGATCGAACCAAAATCTAACTCCAAGGGTGTCTCAAGTTTGATAAAGTGGGCTTAAAGTGTGAGATAGCTCTGGTTGCACCAAAGTTTCACTCTTCAAGGCCACGAACGAATTGGTAAAGGTCGCGATGAAAAATGAAAAACATCTTTATTGTGTTTGTCACCATACATCGCAATTTTAAGTGCTAATCATTGTGAACACTTTTCCTCATGAGAAATCAAACTTAGGTTGTCCATCCATGGCGGTGGGGGCGTTGAAATTGAATTGATTTCCTCCCTCATCCATCTCTGGTGCGATTCCAGCCATTTCTTCATCATCTTCACCTCCGAAATAGGTCTCCAAAATCTTGATACATTTTTCATAGATTTCGTTATTTTCATGTTGTTGCAATTCCTCGATTTTGTTAAGACCTTCTGCTTCTGCAACGTATGTTCCCATAAGGTTGTGAGTTCCAGTCTCTTTAGCTTCACTTTCTCCAACCTTAAGAATGTTCTCAAGACCCTCCAATGCAATTGATACAATCTTGGCATCGTTCACAGTCAGTAAATCACAAAGTGGTCTTATACATCCTTGCGAAACTAGAAATTTGAGTTGATGAGGATTTCCACCAGAAGTGGCATTTGAGATAGCCCATGCGGCTTCCTTGCGAATATCAAATTCTGCATTGGATAAAAGCTGGATAAGAGGTGGGATAATATTGTTATCAATAACCGATTGAATCTGATCTTTATTTCCAGCGGTGATATTAGAAATTGTCCAGCAGGCTTCTTTTCTGATGCCTTTCTTTGGACTTCCAAGAAGAACTAAGAGACATGGTAATGCATTGTTATTGATTATGAATTGAGTCTGAAGATCATCACCAGTCACAATATTTCCTACTGTACGTAGTGCAGGTGTTTGAACAGCTGGAGAAGGATGTAAAAGTAATTCAACAAGATGACGACATACACCAGCCTCGATTACAGCTTGAATTTTCTCGTTCACACCATCACTGAGATAAGAAAGAGCCCAGCAGGCATCAGTTAGTACTTCTTCGTCTGGAGAGAAAATCAATTGGGCGAGGGTGGCAAGAGATGGCTGCACCATACTGAACTCAGGTTGTGGCTTTCCCCTGCAGAAGTTAGAAAGGGTCCAAGTGGCATTACGAAGCATAGACAGCTTTGAATGTTGATGAAGTTGTTGTAAAAGAGGAGTCATTGCGCCAGCCTTAAGCACAAGGTCACGACAAGGAGGAGAGTCTCCCGCAATATTTCCTAAAGCCCAAACGGCTTGTTCTCTTACATCATCATTAGGTGACATGAGTAATCGTACAAAGATTGGTACGGCTCCAACTTCCATAACAACTTTGGTATGCTCAGAGGTACCAGATGCAATATTAGTTAATGCCCACGCAGCTTCAAACTGAAGCGCTGGGTTATCATCCCTTTGTAAGAATTCAACAAAACGAGGAACTACACCTGAATCAATGACTTCCTGAATTGGAGGATTCTTTTCAATACTTAATAAACGACGAAATTGAGTCGTAAATTCAGTTTGAGCGGCAGCGTCGTTTCCCATAACTCCAGCGACCATATTAGGTAAATTTTCAAGTTTGTTTAGAGCTGATCCACCAGTAGGCATATTTGGGACTCCAGCTCCAACGGCATATGCTTCATTACCAAGCGTTCCAGCAGCATTCATATCAGCTGCAGCTAACCCGGCAGGTGTCATCGCTGACATAGCCCCGCCTCCCATTCTTCGTTTTGCAAGGTGAACATCCTTTTTTGCCTTACGAATTTGGAGTGTGGTTTCCTCCCTTCTTCTTCTACCCTCGTCCGCATCAATGTTCTTCTTATAAGTGCTTTTACGCTGTAGAGGAACAAACGAAGTAAAGAGAAATGGTTAGACGAAGATTTACTGAGGGTAATACCATTGGAGAATTGAGGTCAAAGATGTCTTGAGCGTTCAGATTAGTTTTTGTTTTTTACGTGCATTTGACCGTACAGTTGGAAAAATTCATCATTGAATCTAAACCAAAATCATATACAAGCTTCGCTTAGCCCTCCGCCCCACCTTTCCTGGCCTAGAAAATGGCGCCAAAGGGGGATGACATCTACTCAGGGCAAAAGTAGATACAGTCTTGATGATTTCATAACCAACACCAAACACAACATCACTATGGCTCTTCTAGAGTTTTGCTTACCTCTGTGTTTCGTGAACTCATTCTTATTTTATTCACTTCAGTGATTTGGAGGATATGTGTTGTCGTGACGATTCAAAATGTTTGAATTCCAGATTTGCCGACTCGATTTAACATACCGTGTGGAAAGGTACGTCTAATTTGTATCGATAAAAGTAGACCATCCGCCGTCTGCTGTCGCACATATCATCATATCAACTTTTAAAACTCCATATGTTGAGCGGGTACATAAGGAATACCAATACCAATACCTAGTACCTTAATCTTCTTTGTTGTTCTCTTCACCATAAAATGTTATGTACACGTAGAAAATGCGTATATTTATATGGAGCATCGAAAAAGGTATCCAAACTGCTGTATCTAAAATAAACTTGTCCTTCTTAAAACTGCTGCCAGCAGCAGGTATACATGTTGATTAGATTGACTGAATTTTGGATCTTTAAAAACACAAGAACTACTTTGACGCGTTACCTTATGGGTAACTTCAAGAAGTTGCTATTCTTAGAATTAAAATTAGAACCATGCATAGATTTTATGTTCTTCATGTTCAATGCCCATCAAAGATTAATTTTGAATAATTTCTCTTTTTTTGCATTCTCATGTTCAAGAAATTTATGTTATATCTGCTATCTTTGGCTCTGCCTTAAGCACTAGATTAAAAATTGGATTCTGAAACTGAATAGGTTTCTCTTGAGAATGATTGAAATTAAATCAAAGTCAAACACAGGTTTCGATGTACATATTACAAATTTACGTGATGTCTATCATCTTTGGTTTTGCCGGAGAATGATTGAAAAATAAACAAAAGTATTTCGGATAATTAAATGCAGTCTCTTCTTTTTTTTTAAATTTATCGAAAGGTCACTAGGTTACCTCTTCATCAAGAAACAAACTCTTTAGACAATACACTGACGAAGTCCCTTTGAGAAACATTAGTGGAAGTGTTCTCTTCACTAAAGGATTGCATTGATCTTCGAATTGCACGTAGACAAGCCTCTCGGCATAAGCCATCAATATTGGCACAAGAAGCCTTATTTTCAACTAGGTTTTCAACAATACTTGCTTTATCAACATCATCATCAAGATACCAGCCAGAAACTCGGGCATTTAGAATATCTAAGCAATCCTCATATGTCGGCAAATCAATCAAAACATGTTCTTGAAGTCTACCAGGTCTTAGCAATGCAGCATCTATAGCATTAAGTCTATTAGTAGCAGCAACAACTATTATATTTTTGTTTGTGTCTGAAGAATCCTCTTTAGATACTCCATCCATCTCGTTCAGAAGTGTAGACAAAACTCGAGAATGAACATCAGAAGAATCTACTTCATCGTCTTCACGATTTGTCGCTAATGCATCTATTTCATCGAAAAATAACACACATGGTGCTGCCGATCTAGCTCGTGAAAACACGGATCGAATGGCAGCTTCCGAACCACCAAGCCACTGATCTAATATGTCTGAGGCTTTCACCTGTTTTAAGTAGAAAATATGAAACCATAAATTAATCAGCAAAAATGAACATACTATGGTACCACAATATCACATCATAAACATGGATTTCTCTACTAACCTTGATTATATGGAGCCCAAGCGAAGATGCCAAACAATGTGCAGCAACAGTTTTCCCGCATCCTGACGGACCATGAAAAAGAACGCCACATGGAGTATTATCATCCATATCTTGAACGTTAGTTTCCATAGTCCTATATCGTATCCAGGGTCCTACAACTGCTCTATAAATTCTTTTCTTCATTTCTTTGTATCCAACGAACATTTCCCATCCCATTTGAAATCGTTTCTTGTAATCAATTGTGCCGTCAGATTTGAGTACATCTTTATCGCCCACAAAACGTGTCATAGAAATATCCATCTTTGCCAATTGAGATGGAACACA
>Ga0209092_10003339_pt1 | contig 13996 bp, 9 predicted proteins | sample FraStrMetagenome_FD_187446 | JGI IMG/M metagenome (GOLD analysis project Ga0209092, IMG submission 187446) | Marine eukaryotic phytoplankton communities from Arctic Ocean - Fram Strait ARC3M Metagenome (SPAdes) (version 2) | ecosystem: Environmental > Aquatic > Marine > Oceanic | place: Fram...
ATTTACATGGTCGCCCGGAGCATTACACAAATTCTATATCCTTTATAACAAACATGTGCTTAGCTGATGGGACGTGAAAGAACGGTAACTGCCGCAACGCATTGCCGGCACGCTCACCCTCAATTACAGTATTTAAGCCTGTTAGGACCAGAAGAGTGCTATATAGTACAGCAACTAAATTAGTTTAACTCCTTCTTCTTTAATCGTTTATTTTGTGTCTTTACATCGGGGCCTAAAAAATGATTGATTATGGAAATGTATGAAACTTTTACTTTTAATCGGTCAATTATTCGCAAAAGTTGCAATACCAAAAGAAAAGAATGAAACATTTAATCAAAATGAAAGAGATGTATGCAAAGAGTGCCCATCGGCTGAAGTCTTTCTTATGTTCGATTGTAGGAATTTAATCTAGCAAGTAGTCTACTACTGAAACCTTAATAAGGGGTCATGTGACTTCCTGTGTGCAGTAGCATTCGGAACGTGTCGCAAATAAAAACAAATGACCTTGCCCGCCAAAAGAATGAATGAAGGCAGCTATGTTGTATTTGAAATTGAGAACATACATCTACGTACTAGTCAGAAATATGTAAGATACAAAAATAAAGTATGAATGACACCACCTTCCATTCCATTTCAAAAATAATAAAAAGAAACCATATAGAAAGGAAAGGAAAGAAAAGAAAACCAAATATAAATTAAGAGCAGAGTTCCATGTTAGATTGCAATGATGAGGAAAAGAAAAGACACAATGATAAAGAAAACGACAATGAAACCATGGGATACGTCGCATTATCTTCTGCATCAATTCGAATACATAATCCATCTGATTTCGTATGTGCTGGAAAGTTCGAAATTTGTTCTGAAAACGATGTGGCAAGTACTGATCACGATAGTGATAATGAAACTAACTATGATAATGTTTTTCTTTGTGATGATGATAATCACAACAACAAGAATCCACGAGGTAGGCCATCAGATGGACAAAATAAACCAGAAATTTTCGAAAGCTTCTCTTATACAGAGGCTGCTGATCTGTTGATAAAGAGTGCAAGTGCTTCGATGAAGGTATCAAAATATGATTCGTACAATCAAAAAAGAATTGCTGATTTGCAAGAAAAGAAAAGCGAAAATTTGATGAACACAGAAACCGAAGCCAAAATATCATCTGAAGAAATCAAACAAAATATTGAAATCAAACAAAAAAGTGCTCAAAACAAACTTCGAAATTTACTGGATAAAACAGACGAACTGGAAGATGAAGGAAAATCGAAGGAACTCTATCTCTATGGAGTTATGAAATGCAAAAAGATGATTGATAAATCAGGAGAAGGCTGGAAGGATTCAAAAACAAAGCATGTATTAGGATATTCGGAAAGAAAAACTACTCAAATGAAAGCAAGTGGAAGCACTGAATCTAACATCTATTGCGTTAGCAATCCTTTATTTTCATCGTCTTCAGACAATTTTGTGAGGAGAGGTGCACTTTTACGTCTCCTTATTCAAACAGCAATCAACAAAATAACTTGCAATATTCGGAAAAGAAATATAGATCTCATCGAAGTGTCAGCTTCCACTTCACCATCTTCGAAGATAGCTCAGGATCCACCAAGAAAGCAATTACGACTTTCGACAAATACGAAGCATTTAAAAAGAAAAGATAGTCATGATTTAAAATATGCTCAGGAACTAGCGAGAGAAAAAATGTCCACTTGTACTATTCTAGAAAGGGTAAGAAGATGTGAAAATTTTGAAAATAATGTACTCAATACATCGTCATTTTAACTTTTGTTTTGTTCCTCTTCGTTTACAAAAGAAAGTTAAAGAGTCTCAAACTGAAAACAAGGATCTACGGAAGGAAATCTCTTCTTTAAAAGCCAACAATAATCAAGTGAATGAGAAACTCTCACGAACAGTTGAAGCTTTACGTATTACAGGAAGTCGTAGTGCTTCGACGAAGGCAGAAAATGAAACGTTACAAGCTCGTATTCATCTCTTATCAAACCAGCTAATACTGATTAAGACTTCCGTCAAAGAGACAATCGAAAATTGCAACAAAGTAAAATTAGAACATGAAGAAATTTCCAAAACAGCGAGAGATTTGGAAAGCAGGTTATTGTCGGCTGATGCGGAATTAGTCAGAAGTCAAAAGGATTGCAAAAAGTTGAGGGAAGGGAAAGAAATTGTTATAAAACAGCACTCATTGTTGCAGGTGCAATACAATAGAGTGAAGGATACATTGGAAGAAACACTGCAAGAATTAATAAGATCAAAAAAGAATGCTGTTGCCATGGATGATGTTGAGATGAGGAGAAAGCTCCAAACAGAATCAATAGAAAAGCAATTGCGCCAGGCTCAAGCAGATTTGATTCGATTTAGTACTACGCATTCGGAAAGTGAGACTGCAACTTCAATATTAAAAGACGCAATTCAAGAAATAAGTGCAGAAAATAAAAAATTGCACGAAAAGTTTGCGCAATTAATCGAAAGCAGAGACAAAGAAGCAAGAAAACGAGATAATAATTTATTATCGGCTGAAAGTGAGTCTCAGCGACTGAAAGTTCAGTTTGAAACGAAAGTAGAAGAATGGAAAAAATTGAAATTAGATAAGGACGAAACTGATAAATATGTTCAACAGCTGAAAAGTCAAGTTGCTGCATTAAAAAAGCAGCTAGTACATGAAAATTATCAGAAAACACCTAATTTTAAATCTGAAAGAAAGCAATTACCTTCTACTTCATTCAAAATATCACCAAGTGTACCAAAACTAAGATCAACAGATCCTTTCAATAACTTTTCTAACATGGAAAAAAGCTTCTCAGATGATAAAAATGAATCAGAATTCGACAATGTTTTTCCATTAAGTAGTAAGTCAAATTTTGTGTCAAGGTTCTATACACAAAAAAATGATGAAAAGGTCGACGGTGGTTGTGCTATTTGTGGCAAAAAACCCAGTGGACTAATGAAAACTTGCGCATGCGGTAATCCTTCGTGCAATTTTCAAGTCCACGCATTTTGCCTTTCAGCGAAAGCAAAAGACTTGAGTACTACTGTAACAGAGGTGTCTATTTTATGCCAGAATAAATAAACTTTGTGTTTTTAAGTTTGAATACTTAAGATATAGCATGTCCAAAGTTAAAAAATAAAAAAAAATCATACAAATTAGGAACCACATGACTTCACAATTATTCAAATAGTTAATGATTGTAGAAATTTTATTGATAGTTCTATTATTGCTGTACTCAATATTTTTGTTACAATCCCTCCATTTCATCGAAACCCAATGCAATATTCATGTTCTGCACAGCAGCACCGCTTGCTCCCTTACCTAAATTATCCAACCTGGCACACAATACCACTGTTTCCGTTTCGTCATTGTCAAACACAAATAGCTCCATCTTATTTGAATTTTTCAAAGAATCCGGCCTTAAGAAAGCCCCACGTTCCAACAAACCAGCTTCTTTAATCGAAGCCTCCCCCTTCGGAGCTACTGTAATAAATTTAGAGTCTTCATAGTAAGCAGCAAGGGCTGAATGAATCTCTTCCCCAGATACATCTTTCTTGAGCCAACAGTAATGCAATGGAATAGATACAACCATTCCTTGAGCGAACTTAGCAACTTGTGGTTGAAAAATAGGTGCTTTATCAAGTTTACTATATTTTGTCATTTCAGGAATGTGTTTATGTGTTAATGCAAATCCATACGCGCCCCATGGCTCTGATTCATTTTCGGTTGACTCATAGATTTCCATGAGAGCTTTTCCTCCTCCACTATAACCAGAAATAGCATTTACAGTCACAGGTGTTTTTACAGGTAAAATTCCAGCTTCCACTAGTGGACGAGTTAGGGCAATGAATCCAGTTGGGTAGCACCCTGGGTTTGATATACGTTTTGACTTAGAAAGGTCTTCCTTTTGAGAACTAGACAATTCTGGAAATCCGTATGTCCAGTCGTTATTTGTACGAAAAGCAGTACTAGCATCAATTAAGACGGTATTGTCGTTGGATTCGTCCACCATCGCAGCTGCCTCTACGCTGGCAGCATCTGGTAAGCATAAGATTACAGCATCAGCCTCATTTATGAATTTCTTGCGTGTTTCAGTATCTTTTCGAAGTTCATCTGGTGGTGAAATGATTTCAATGTCTGAACGAGAAGCCAAGCGTTCACGTACCTGAAGACCAGTTGTTCCGACTTCACCGTCAATGAATACTTTTTTGACAGCCGTCAAAGATACAATATTTTCTAAAGGATGAATTTTTTGTCTTGGTTTCATAGAGAAACTCCCCGGATGAAAGGAATGGGCAGTATGAATTAATAGCAATGCTGTTAGTGTACTCGATAACATCTTCATGGTTGGAAATGATTTTTCAAGTTCTCGCAAAAACAAAACAGATTTTTGTTGGATATTGTGGTTGATTGCTCGAAAAGATGATGCTTTGCAAGGACGTAGGTCAATCAGTAGAATCAATATTCTTTCTGTAAGATGTATATTGAGGTCGGATTTCCATACGTGAGCAAAACACGTACAAAATGATACTGTAATCTCTCTATTCAGTAATAAATATAGGGAGAGAGATGAACATGCGAATATCCTTGCTTTCATAATTTTTCGCGTCAGTCGTCATGCGAAATTCAACTTGAAAATCTAGACAGCAGATTAGATCGCCCATTAAGCTTCCATGCAACAATATCTCAAAAACCATGTTTCAGAAATTCGTTTAAATCTATAAACCTATATGAATTGATGATAGATAAGAATGGTAAAGAATTCAGGGAGAATAATGAACCTGATAATGAAATGTAAGAAATCTCACTAAAAAAGGACAAAGTGCTTTTAAAATATACCTGCAATAAAAAGAAAAAAATACTTCAGAGAAGGCAATCATAATATAAAAGAACTCTAGAGAATCCAATAAAGCAAAAATCATTTACATATTTTCAAATCTTATGAGACCTTGAAAACAATATACTATAAGGTACTATACCCTCATTTTGCTCATCCTCTCGAAACCACAAGATTCCGCCGATATACTAAGTGAAGAAATAGAAATAATTACATTAAACTGTTGTTATTTATCATGAAATATTTCCTTCAAAAACTCTAAATCATAATTTCGAACTATCTTGAACACATCCAACCATTCGGAAAGTTCAAATATTTTGTTCAAATCCATGAAACAAAATCTACCCGATTTTTTGTAGGTTTGAAAGTCTATCTCAAAACTACCCCTCTTATGTAGCGCATTTGAGTCTGTGTAATGAGAAATATTGCTGTAGATGTTGTTGACCCAAAGTAATGGACTTCTCCCAGATGATTCTCTCGATAAATAATGCTCTGATTCAATTGATATTTTATACAAATACTCAAGTTCTTGTTCAGATAAACATGATTGAGGGATTGTTCCATTTTTTTGAATGACACTTTCATATTTCTTTTGTATGATTGAAACCCATACTTGGTCTAGTTGTACTTCATTTTCTTCTATGAATAAATTTCGATCGTGAGCTTCTCTTGCAATGACGAAACCTTCGTTCATTACTTGCTTTCGTTCATGATAATTTGGTGAAACCTGACGTAATAAATCACATGTTTGATGCGCACCTGGTATTGCATGGCATACAAAATTTGTAACTAAATCTCCTTGCATGTAATAATTGAAAATTTCGACATCAAATAAAGATGCATACGTTTGCAATGTGCTTATGGTCGGGTGAAATCGGATGTGTTTCTCTGAAAATTGTAATTCTCTTTCAATTGGAGCACCTGTCTCCCAGTGATTATGTTTCTTCAGAAAATACTCCCGGAATGAAGGTATATGGTCTTCACCCCTTTTTCTTCCTCCAAGTACTTCTTGATTATATTGACTTGGGAACCACTCGAAATACCGACGATAGGCGATTATTATTCGAACATCCCATTTTTCAGGATCAAACACTTTTCTCATGTTTTCCAAAGCTCCTTGTGTGTCTCTCATGGCGGAAAATTTTTCCACGCTCAAAATAATGTTATGATTTTGACGATAATGATGATCAAGACTCTCTTGAACAGAAAATGGAAGAGGATGGGCCATTTCCAAATGAATAAACATATCATATATTGGATTCAGTGGTTTGTAACCAGTCTTTTTTTCAATATTGTGCTCCTTATCTCTTTTATGACATTGAGTACCAATATAGTAGTAATTGTCTAAAGTAGCAAGTACTTCGCTCATATGAGCAAGACCGCACTGGATAGATGTGGTTCCAGTTTTTGGTGGACCTACATGAATTATGAACTGTGGTTTTCCATGGATGTTTACATTGACTTTTGAATTTATCAGAAAAGAATTATCTGGCGTGTAGTAAAGATTGAATGCAATTATTTTGAAAAGGCATAAAAATGCCAAGATGGGCATGATAGATTTGATAGATTTGATAGATTTGATAGAACACCTGAACATGGTGCGCTGAATTGAGAACGCTTCACGTCATTGGTATAGCATTAATACGGATTTTTTCTTTAAAAATTTTGTTTCAAACTGCTGTAAAAATAAACACATTCTCGTACTTTTATTTTACATCAACAACAAAAAAAACCTAAATGATTGCAAACCCATTTCCATTCGTTCAACACACGAAAATCACATTATCATTATAAAATACACATCAAGCCTCTAATTATTACAAAGAAGAGACTCACTTTGTCTCTTCCGACACAAAAAGATTTTGAATAAAAACATTGCGTTCTAAAAGTAGTAATAATTAAAATATCTCCGAGCCAGAAAACTTTTCTTTTGTGGGAAAGAAATCTAATAAAACACGCTTTATAATTAATATCCTGCGTTGCGTATCCTATTTTTTCACTTCAGTCTTTCTTCCATTCAAGTAAGTTTTTTCCAAATACTCTTTATCTGATCGACGTATCGTATCAAATAATTCTACCCAAAAAGGAGTTTCGAAGACTTTGTCCAAGTCCATAAAGCAAAACTTTCCCATTCTTTCGTATTTGTCAAAATCATCATTGAAAGTATTTATTTGTTGTATAGTTTTGCCATTTATTTCAGACTTTTCTTCGCCCCAATTCATTTTTGTGGCTACATGTTGCTCTACAACTAAAGATGCCGCACGTAAATGATGCAGCTCTTTCTCCAATAAACAAAGCTCAGGAATGACACTCTTATCTTCTCCGTCGCCTGTAATTCTCATATATTCGGTCCGAATTACATCAACCCATACTGGCTGCCGTCTTTCCTCCTTATCATCGCTCAAAACGCCTCGATCATACGCTTCTCTTGCTATAATAAAAGATTCGTTATTCTTTGTTTTTCGTGTGTGAAAATGTTCAGGAATCTTTCTCAAGTATTCACAAGTTGCTCGGGCATCTGGTATTCCATAACAAACAAAGTTTGTCAGTAAATCTCCTTCAATATGATAATTAAATATATTTACATCAAATCTAGACTCGAATGTATTGAAAGCTTTGATTGTCGGATGATAGTTAAAGTCACCCTGAATAAATTTCATTTCTCCATCTACCGGTGCTCCTGAATCCCAATGATTGTGCCTACGCAAATAAAACTCCTGAAATGATGGTATGTGATCTTGCCCTTTTTGCCTTCCTCCTACAGTATCTTGAAAATATTGACTTGGAACCCACTCAAAATATCGACGATAGGTGATTATTATTCGGACGTCCCATTTTTTTGGGTCAAACGTTGACCTTATGTTATCCATTATTTTTTCTTTATCTGGAATTGAAGCAAACTTTTCTACACTAATAATAAGATTATGCTTAAGCTTATAGTGAAGATCAAGCTCTTCTAGAAATTCTGGTGGTGGTTTCTTTGCTGCTAAGAAAGGCCCGTACAATGTTTGCAAAGGCTTCAGTGCATCATACCCTGTATTTGCTTTAATCTCTTCTTCCCCGGCTCTCCCAGGGCAAGGAGTGCCTAGAAAATAGTAGTTGTCATAGACTGCCAAGTCCTCAGCTATATGAGATAGACCGCATTGAATCGATGTAGTACCAGTTTTTGGAGGGCCTACATGAAGTATGATTTGTGGTCTTGATGGAATTGATTTTTTGTCGTCTTTATTGAGTATCTCTTCTTGGTATTCTTGGCGTACTGGGGTCTTTTTTTGTTGTTCGGTGCAGCCATTGGGATTCTCAAGTCTCTGGTTTAAAATGTAAGCTCGATCTAAAATTGCAACATTCGCCAAGATAATGCATACGAGCGATATGATAAAGCATGTGATTAATGGCCTTTGTAAGAACTTTTTTCCCATTTGGGATAGTAAGGATTGTTTTCTGACTGCTGTGTAGTAATAATGTGGATAGAAAATTTACGGTAAATTGCTGAGCTCAACAATTTAAATCCTCATCGTAATGACGATAATAATGTAGGTATAACTGCTGCTTTAGTTGGAATAATAATTTACTTATTCTCTCTGTTTTGCAATTTCTTGTAGGAGCTATGAAATCCAGTATTGCTGTTATTTTTCTAGCTTTCATGTTACGGACCTACACAAATTTAGAATTCTTGTTTTTCAAACAGAAAGGTCCGTGCCATTTCTTTCCAAACAAAACTTGCAATAAAGTAACTAAAGCAAAATGTCGAGAAAGGGGCAAAGATAAGTTAGTACTTTCAATTCTCAACGGTTTTAGTTTGTTTGTCGAACGAAGCAATCGAGTGTAAAGGATACCAAGTAGCTATCACAAATTCGTTTATTTTCCTCTTTATGTACTTGTGTTTTTTTTGCATTTAATATGTATGTGTCAATTTTAATTTCCGAACGAAACATTACACATTGAAGGTTTTACCTAAGGACATATAACATTTAAAGTGTTGTAGAAGTTTTAGATAGGCTTTTCCCTTCAATATTTCTTATTTTAGATATTAGATACTTGATTAGATCCTTTATGCGTAAAAGTTTCGTTATTCTCTTCCACCATCATCAAAAAGAACTTCGGAATCATGAAATCTTATTCTTTCATGTCCAAAAATTGATTAAAGGAGGGGGCATCCAAATTAGTTTCCTGATTTGAATCGTTTGGATGTGCACCTACTGGTCCATCCACCGCAAAATGATTTGGAGCATTGCCTTTTCTTGATAACCAAAGAGCTCTACCTACCCATAAGGTCATTCTTGACATTTCGTATCCGACAAAAATTTTCCAGACGGAAGAAAGAGATGCGGCTTTACCGAGACTTAGAGCCGCATGTTTGACTCGAAGCATAAGTGCTGGAATAGCAGCAAAGTAGAAACCATACATCCAACCCAGGAAGTTGAGATCTCTTCTACCGAGAAGTACACCTATAAAGATTTGGATAGAATGAAGAAAGGAACACAATAATTTAGTGCATTTTTCGTGATAGAAATATACACATATTACGTGGGTCCTTTTCTAATGACTTACCTTCTGCAGACATTACGACTCCGTGCATAGCAAAGATTGCTCCCAAATATGGTAAAATCTCATGAACTTGTTGCATGACAAATAAATCCGCAGTGAAGAATTTAGTCACCATTGGAAGACATGAAACGGCGAGTACTAAAGTTGATCCGAATAATAAGCCAGACTTGAAAAAGTCTTTTGTAATGGTTCTCAAATTATCATCTGCTCCAGCTTCAAGACTTTCGCGTTCTTTGAGGGCTGCTGGTATGAAGCTTTGAGCTGTGAGACTTAATGAATCTACAACGGGACAGAACGCTTCAAACAATGCTAGAATGATTTGCTGTGCTGCCATACCAATCGTTCCCATGCAACAGCTGGAGACATGTGCCATAGCTAGAAAGAGTGACACTCTTCCAACTGATGTGGTTGTCACTGGAATAACATATGGGGTGTATTTTTGGACGTCAGTCTTCTTAGGAAAATTGAATACATCCCTTTTCTTGAAAGAATTTTCATAAAGAAAACCACGTGTGGAGAAGGAAGATTTCTTGGTTTTCTTGCCCTTGGTTGTAGCTTTGTTCTTAGTAATTGCGATATTCTTTGTGTGATTTGGTTTCACCTCAATTTTTTCTTTATCAACAATCCATTTAGTTTCTCCCAATTCATTTACTTCGCCTTCGAGCTTTTCGACAATCGCAAGTTCTGGGTAATTGGTGTGAGAATCTTGATGGTTAACACCATTGTCAACAGTAGATTTCATCACATTTTTAGGTTTGAATTTCAACCATTTCAAAAATAAAAAGACAGCAGTGTACTGACTTAGAATTGTTGCCCAAGCAGCACCTGCTGCCCCATTGAAGAGAGCATACTTAGATCGAACGAATATAAGGTCTCCGACTAAGTTCACACCGGCTGCTGCTCCCAGTATCATTAAGGGACTACGAATATCCTTGAGGCCAAGACAAGCCGCTTGGGCACTGCCCAAAATAGCAGCTGCTGGTAAGCCCATTGCTCGAATCTTGACATATTGCATAGCAGGTTGGAAAACGTTTGGGTCAATAGTGTCATTGCCTATGAGCGTCTTGAGTAGGACCTTAGCACAAGCGTACATGACGAGGCCTAGACCAGTTCCAACAAATGTAGATAATTGCAAGGAGGAGATAAGCGTAGATTGTGGCGAGCCATTACTTGTTGTCGTTGAAGAAGAATCTAAATGTGCATCTGTGTTTGTCGTCACATTAGAAGAGGCAGCTGACACTAAATTTGTAGTGGCGGCAAATAGGAAGGCTAAGAGCAAGGCAGCATAATCGGTTAAAGCAACAGCAGGACTTAAGGCTGCTTGGTGATTGGTTCCAGCAAATAACCCAACAATTGCAGTATCTATGAGTGATAGCAGTGGTCCACAAAGCCATACGCCGATTGCGGGGAGTGCAAATTTTGCGATATTGAGAACGCCTGGCGAGGTTGAACGAGTGGTAGAAGTAATACTAGACTCTACAAGCACTTGCGGAAATGATTCATGTTCCGTTTCAGTGTTTGTTGGAAACAATTGCTCGTTTGCTTCAATTCGAGCTTGCACATCGTCAGTGATAGAAGTTGTTTCAAACTCATTGAGAGTAAACGGAAGTTGTTTCACTTTTTCTCCAAATAGATCAAGCTCACCAACATCGGAAGGAAGCTCAAGAACCATATTCTGTTCCCAGACATTACTTCGGTCATGATGCTTGTTTCGAAATGGCAATTGTATTCTAGGATTTGAATTCAGTATACGTAATGCTTTCGCTTTCATCCCGCCTCTTCTCGAAAATCGTTCTGCATCAGATTTTGAATTCGTCGAAAATATTAGTTTCGATGAAGGACGTTTACTTGATTTCGACTTTAAAGAAGAGGGTCTGAATACTACATTTGGTCTTGGAGCAAATCCATTACTTGATGGAATGACTGCCACTGAAACCGTAAGAGCTAAACTGATAGTTAGTGTTTTCACTGTTCGTTTTCTTCTCTTATTTTTTTCCTGCTTTAACGACATCCTTTTGGTGAATCTAAAGTATTGCTTTTGTAATGGATTGGTCTTGGTTAGCTCTTTTCTGCTTCTTTTTTTCATAAGGTTTGTGTTTTAATCAATTCTGTGGTTAGTAGCTGAGTAACAATGTCAACTTGATTTTGTTGGATGGTAAATTGTGAATTAACTCGTGCCTTCATCCGATTTGTATGGCAACTTTCAAATTTACCAAACTTACATACTAGTCAATATGAGAGTCTACTAATGTGTCATATCACTTTTCTATGCCTCCAAAACTTTTTGGAACTTTTCCTTCCTATTCTTTGTACATACATCATATTTACCTGTTTACAAGCACATACAAAGAATCTTGGTCTGTCTTTGGATTTCAGAATAGATAACTCTCCGTAGCTCTGAAAATGACACTATGCGTGAATAATATCCAGCTGCTACTATCGAGTTCCTAAAAGAATATTATACGTGATTCCAAACTTTTTTTCGTGCTACCGTACAATCCAGGAAAGAGCGCAGGGTCACTCTGTCCTAGACTAGCGTAAGAGCATACACAATACACAAACTGATTCAAAAAGTAATTCTGGCACCCACAAGCTTTATCGTCATGAAACAAATCCAAACCAATCAAGAAACCTGCAATATCAACATACATAAATACGCCATGTGTTTATTTTGAATATGTACATAAACAACAAACATTCTGGTATGATTATGCATACGCAAAAATATACTATCCAGGCGTAGATACAAAATCAGTAGCTATATTTTTAATATAGTAATATTTCGATTTTTTTACATTTTTTGAACAATAGGCTAACATACGAAGAAAAAGGTATAAGTATATGTAGGTATATCCTACGGAAGCTAAAATTACAGCATCAAAATAATGATTTCTGCAGCATTAAAACATTTTGTTCTGGTAATCAAAATATATTTTCGATCTAAATGTTATTAACGAATCTTATCTAATAAAAAATTATTATGTAAGCCAATGACGCTTATTCTAATTTAATAGGTATTTATTTCGAAGTTACAATTCCCATTTAATATTTTATTTAGATTCAGAGCAAATCATCGATACTTCGTATGAATAATATTAACGCAATTACTCGACATACGTAGAGAACTTCATAAATTACAATGCATGTAGGTTGCAGTCAACAGAATTAATATGATAGTACAAAACATTGTATATTTCTACCTTCTTATTTATCATACCTTCCTTACGTAATGCGTAACTCAGTACTATACACTGATGTAGGATGAAAATGCATCAAATTCGTTCGTACTTGATGACTTTATCTGTAGCAAGTAAAAGGTACTACAACGCAATACAACGTAATCAACAAATAAGCATATATTTTGCTGATCGTATTTTGGGATGTAAAAAAGAAGTAATTCAGCTGTAAAGATTCTTTATGGAATGTTAGGAATAAGATATGAAATAGAAGAAGTTTTGTTCTCATCTTACGTAGTACACAAAGATGAAGACCCAAAGTCTTCGTTCATACACAAACCCAGAAATTCCTCCCCTTGTGCCTGACATACTGTTACGTGAATCAACGAAAAAGCTGGAATGGTCATTCCTAAGTAAATTAATCAAAATTCAACCATTCGTTTAGGTTCGATATGATTGTCTTAAATGCACACTCTCTATTGAAGTAGGCCCTATATTACTTAGCTACGTTATTTTAAATAATGATTGGGCTTTTCTTTTCATTTACAGCATTTGAGATAGTCATCGAAACTACGTCATCTTTCTGACAATGATTTCAATCAATAGATATTTTGTTTCTGCTTTTTCTTGTACGCAATAGCACAAAACAGTATTATAATTACGATGAATCAATCATTTTGTATCGGAAATGCATAGGCTCCATTCATTACAAATATAGTGCGTGAAGTTACGTAGCGAGATCTTTGTAAGCCATACTTCAGGAATTAGAAAATCTTCATCCTTTTGGATGTAACGTCACATAGAACGTGAATACAATTTGATTCCCCAGATATGGTATTCTTCGTACGTTCAAGACCTCAACGAAGACAGAAATGACATGATTATAAAATATGCATGACAAAAATAAATGAATCTTCTTCAAGTCTTTCGTTGAGATGGAATGACTACTCCTTCTTTATCAAATGAAATTATGCAAAAAAAAGAATAATGAAATATCCAAATGGCGGGTTTTCATTATGTAAATTTTTGTAGCTATCATCAGATCAAAATGGTGGAATCAATGATATCATTATGGGGAATGCTTAAATGAATGATAGATGTATGCGTGATAATCTTATTTATGTATTAGTTTCTTTAGCAATCAGATATTAAAGAGTAAGAGTTTATTTAAACCCTGTTGGAATAGAAACAAATATTGTTTGTAGTAAAAGTCAATAACGTTTCAACCTGAGATAACACATGACTTCAATCAAAAAGCATGCCAACTATATTGTCACTTGGCCATTTTAGAGCAACAGAATCTGTTTGCTGTCCTTAATCGCAGACCCTATCATTAGACCGGAATAGAAGGGATAAACTTTATCACGAGAAAATTCCTGAACCGCAGTATGAATGAGCGATTAGTGGCAATATGGTAGGGGCTCAAGGAAA
>Ga0209092_10003340_pt1 | contig 13995 bp, 9 predicted proteins | sample FraStrMetagenome_FD_187446 | JGI IMG/M metagenome (GOLD analysis project Ga0209092, IMG submission 187446) | Marine eukaryotic phytoplankton communities from Arctic Ocean - Fram Strait ARC3M Metagenome (SPAdes) (version 2) | ecosystem: Environmental > Aquatic > Marine > Oceanic | place: Fram...
TGAGTCATACCACCTCGACAAATCTGAAATATCGACACCATTCAGCTCTTTACTTAAAACTGATGAAACGTTTCTCCTTGGTCTCGGTTTTTTCACGTCAAGAAATAAACGGGGAACCACAGTTTTCAAATATATCACTGCGCTTGCGAATGTTGTACACTGACTCCGGCATATCACGACTTCTTGTTTGAATTCCGGGTGCGTATTTTGGATTTTGCTAAAGAGTAGCCTCAGCTTCTCGTCTTCATATAACGGTTCTCTCTATTTCTCTAGGACTTGGAATGCATCATACAGGTTTGTGACGAACTTCTCAAAGGTAAAGGCACTCTCATGAATATAATAAACAGTCTTGAGTTTCGCCCTGGCCTCTTCTTTTCTTCGTTTACTTTCATCGGGACCATCGTAATGAACCTGCAAAGCCTTCATCGCCTGACGTCCACACTTGATGTTCCTGAACCACGCCTCGGCCTCTGTATCCAGGCATAATTCCTTGAGTAATGTCAGAACTCTCGTCGAATCAATATTAAAGGAAAACCCCTCCAAGGGCGCATTGTGAATCTACTGTATCTTGCGGTCCAGGCTATCCCACTCGACATCATCGTCTAAGTCTTTCCTGATAACGTATGATAACGGCACACCACTTTTGGCAATTATTGAATCAAGGTAGATGTAGACAAATTCTTCCCACTTGTTCCAGTTTACATATTTAAACTTCTCCGGCTTATCCACTGCTTCATCTTTGTGGGTCTCGGAATCAATCTTCGCGAACTGGATGATACAAATCCAAGTCAAATGATAAACTTTCCCTTATGTCCTAAGAGAGTATATATCATACTACTCTTCTCCGTGTAATAAATAAAACACATACATATGTTACTAACGTAACTGTGAAAAGCGAACCAGGCGTCTAGCCTTATATCTCTATACCCGGGTCTTTATGTACATGACATATCGCTAGGTCTAACAGCATACCTGCTATGACCCTTGGGCGGGATGATCAGTCCCGCCAAGCTGCCGGCCAGATTGACACATTCCGTGTAACCACAGGACTTGCTCCCCCGTGTTAGGTGCTTCACTCGGCGTAGGGGTTGGGGTCAATGACCACCGTTCGGTTGCTTAAACACACATGCAATAAATCTTGTCTAAACAAAGCGTCGCTCATCATTCCCCACTACGTGGGTCTAATAAACTGGACTAACTTCGTTGTACTTACGTGCACCGCACGTATCTCAGCCGGTCGTAGAGCAGTGGGCGATGTGTACCCTTTGTTCAGATGAAACTTCTGTCTAACCAGTATACCATGTAGAAAGCAACTGTGCATACAGATTGCAATGATAGGGTGATAGGATGCTTAACCATGTTAGTCTAAGCAAAGTAGGCCTAATAGTAGTAGATGTAGGCTAATAATACAACACTAGTAGTTGAAAGTAGTATAGGATGCTCATGCAGAGCCATCATCATGGTAGTTAGGTTATACATCTATAAAGGAATATTATACGTCCTTCGGGAGGATCCGGGCAAGATCACAACCCGACGCCACTCGCCGAAAAGGCTAGAATAGCTTACCACAGTGAAACTAATCCAGAATGAAATGGCTGGACGCACATGATTTCTGGGATGCGCGTCGTCCCAGTGTCCCATCCGTCCCACGTGTGAGGAACCGGCCTCATCACTGCTGGTATCGTAATAATTCGAAGTAATTTTTATATTTTTACATTTTTGTACGCACCCCCAAACTCAATAGTTGAATATTTGGTGTGACATGGTTGAAAAGCGTATGATTTTTGGTGAACTTCTAATCATAGTTAAAATTTACTAAAAATCATTTCAAAATATAATTATGCTGTCACCATTTCGTTTACCATATAAGAAGAAAAAGGAGAAAGAAGCATCTTTTCCTCTTCCAGCCTAATCAAGGTCTGCACTTAGCACTACTTTGCAAGAAGTGCATTTGGGGAAAATTTAACAACTTACGTTGGAAAGTCTGTGATTCAGTGCAAAAATTACTACAGTGGTCACAAATACTGTATTGATGATTTAGTTTTTGTCTACCCTAGATAACGCAACGAAACTAGAAAAACCCTTCAAACGCATCTTCATCATCAGTGGATTTGACACCACTTTCCAAGTTTTCAAAAAATTGCAAAGTATCAGAAAGTTTTTCAACAAAAGCGTCTATCTCCTCTTTTGTATTATAAAAATAGAGGGATGCTCTCGCAGAATGTGACACGCCAAACTCTCGATGAAGTGGTTGACAACAATGATGACCTGCTCGTATGGCAACACCTTCAATATCTAAAAACGTTGACAGATCACTAGGATGGACCTTTTCTGAGACGAAAGCTACAAGAGCACCCCTCATTTTAGGAGACGGTCCGAATATTCTAAGACTTGGTATTTCTGCCATCCTTATGTGCAAGTACTCGGCCAGTTCATGCTCATACGCTGATATTCTGTCCATTCCAATTGCCATGAGGTATTCCAAAGCTGCCCCAAGGCCAATTGCCTGGGCGATCTGCGGTGTACCAGCTTCAAAACGAGCCGGAACATCAGCATACGTTGAATGCGTCAGATAAACTTGATCAATCATCTCTCCACCACCCATAAATGGTGACATTTGTTGCAAAACGTCATGTTTACCCCATAAGAAACCGATCCCTGTAGGTCCGCACATTTTATGTCCGCTAGCAGCAATCCAGTCAGCACCGAGAGCTTGCACATCAATTGGCATATGAGGCGTACTTTGACAAGCATCAAGTAATACTTTAGTTTCTGGATTACTTTCTTTTGTTAGCCCAACAATTTCTTTGACAGGATTGATGCATCCAAGAACGTTCGAAACGTGTGCCAAACTTACAAGTTTTGTATTTTCGTTCAATAGTCCTCGGAATTCTTCTAAATCAACTCCATCATCACGGGCGTTCAAAAACCTTATCTTAGCCCCTGTCTGTTCACATACAATCTGCCATGGTACAATATTAGAGTGATGCTCCATGGCACTAAGAATAATTTCATCCCCCTCCTTTAAATTCCCTCTTCCCCAACTAAATGCCACAAGATTAATTGCTTCGGTAGCCCCACTCGTAAACACTACCTCTTCACGCTGACATGCATTGATAAACTTAGCAACAGAGTCCCTCGCATTCTCGTACAACGCCGTAGCCTTTTGCGAAAGCGAATGCGCCCCTCTATGAACATTACTATTCGATTGATCGTAGTAATCCAACAAAGCTCGCGTCACTGCCGTAGGTTTATGACTCGTGGCCGCATTATCAAAATATATTAAAGGTTTATCTCGATTGGTATTATCAAGTATGGGAAAGTCTGGTCTCGTCTCTTCGGCTAAGGCAGCGTCCTTTAGTTCATAGTTTTTCCACCAGGCATTGCCATTGTCTGTGCTTTTATTGCTACTACTGCTACTACTGCTACTGACCGAACATATCAAAGAAGGACGCGATGATATCCCTGATGTCCTTATTACAAACGAGTTGCTAGTACCGATGGTTAGAATAAAGATGTATATGGAGACTTTCATTGAGATGATGTATTATGTATAATTGCTCTAGTGGTAATTAGTCATGGATGGGTTTGTTCTTCTTTCATCTGATCGTTAGTGTCTATGTCCGAGTATTGGTGGAGTGAAGCATCTTCGGTGGTTTGTACTTACGACTCCTGACTCCAGGTACTAGCTTGTCTTTGTATGATGTGTTGTTTGACGTGTTTATATTCGCATCTTTGGATAGAAAGCGACGATGCGGTTAGACCGCTTCTACATGTTCAAATACTTATCGACACATCAAACCCTTTTGGAAGGTTTACTTGAGTTGTAGTATTTCATTTACGTAATCATGCGAACGTTCAGAGGTCCGTGCGGATGACATACGAAAGTAGCGAGTGCGAGATGATCTGTTTTGAAAAATCAATATCTCGGAAACAAACGACGTACATGCAGTTGTAACGAATGCCATATCCATATGCCATATATTCTATATTATTCATATAATGAATAAATACTAACTTTTGCAAACGATTGAAGATTACCAGAGTTAAAGTCGGGCTTATATTATCATGAATCGATCTTTTATATTGTTGATAGCATTTTTGTCAATAAGCCAATTCTTGAAGGGAGGCGACGCCTTTGTCCAAAGAGCATTAAGAAAGCAGACAACAACATCATCCTCGTCCTCCATTGCTACTGCTGAAGATATAATCAAGTTTGCGGAGAAGGGTGGGGTGAAGTTAAGTATAAATACATTGGGACCCGCTTATAGGGCTGTTGCTCGTGCGAGCCATAATGAAACATTAGTAATAGGATATTGTGAGGGGTTCGTTAGGCCCACGGGAAATATTCTTCATTTGGATAAGATGGAAGTTTTCAAAAAGAGCCTCATAAAATGCCGTGAGGAAAATCCTGATGAATTTACTGGAGGTGGAACTGTATTCGGGGTTGGATTGCTTTTGGGTTGTCTTTGCCTTACTCACGGGCTTGAAAATGGTTGTTCGATGGCAGAATTTTTGGCTATTGATGACGAAAATTTTCAACATAAGAGACTAGTACGACACTACAAAAGACTTGGTCTCAATGTAGTGAGGTATGTAGGGGATGATTTAAAGAGTATCCCGGATCGTTTAATCTGGGGAGGGTGTGGAACATTGATGGAGGAAAAAATTCAGACTTTGATGGAAAAGTGGACACCTACATTTACTGAAAAATAGGTTAAACAAACGAGTGATATCAATCATTTAGACGGTTTATATTACTTTACTATTGTGTTGTTACGTTGATGTATGCTGCCATCAAAATTAGTGTGTTTCCCCCCTAATGTCTATGATTCTACATCCAGAAACAATATAGTTCCACTCCACAGCATACATAAGGTAGCATAGCAACTGGAAATATCTCCAGGAAAATCACGTGTTAAGTTTATGAATTCATTTGCAATCATGAAAAGTCAACATTGAAGAGAGGCTAACAATTCAAAAATCAAACTTGTTCAGCCCAACTTAACCAAGTATCATCTTAATAATAATGCTTTTCTTCATCAATTCTAAGTTAAAAAATTCACTTTCGTAAAGTAATTATCTGATAAACCACAAGCGGTGCTCAAGGAATTAATAAGCTATCATCAGTCACAGACAAAACCACTCCTGATTCATATCAACCACTTTGGGGCCCATTCCTCGTTGGTTTCTTCAAATCTAGAATGGTAACCTGACAATAAACAATTGATGAGTCAACACTGTGCCAGGCATCAACGTACAAATGTCTCCTATCTGCGTCTTCGAAAAGTTAGTCAATCGACAAAACACGTATCAACGTACAAATAATGTCTTCTATCTGCGTCTTCGAAGTTAGCCAATCTACAAATATAAGAAAATGGATACATTATGGATACCGGTACAAAAGCAATCCTCTCGGTAGACTGAACGTTAACCTAACAAAAGAAGGTACTTTCGGTCACATACAAAATGCGTCAGACACGTTCTGAAATATAGACCGGACAACTTGGCAAATTTGCATTTATACATCGGAAAAACTCAAGAAGTGAACAAAGAAATGGGTTCGAGCATAAATTTTTGCTTCCTGATGAAATTTGTTGAGAACCTGAGGGAAACCCTATAGAAATCTTGATCAAAGAGAAGTGATTACACGCGACACGCGAACATAACAATCAAGTGCACGAAAATACAGACTACAAACTTTAGAAATCTTTTCATTTAAAAATGGAGTTTGCTCGAAAGAACAAAACTGTAAATTTGGAAAGCAATATGAAGACCAATTGGTTTGACTACATAGAGTGTAATCATGATTTCTAATACATAACAATGGGTCCATCATGTGATGTGATAATGAGACGAGTAAAGAACATAATATGAAGATTTAGCAACAAGAAATGTAGATAACGCATATTTCGATTCACCCATCGATCAAATCATTGATGAAATCTCCAGCAATAAATTATCACCCTCTGTTAATGCAATTGTGAGTCACGTAAAGACAAGTAATGGCATGCATTTATTGTTTCATACATGAAGGTTGACTTCCTATTTGGAAAGAAACAAATTAGGAAGAATTGTTAAATTGTTTATTCTGATAACTCGCGTTTTCATATCTGAATGAAAGTTTAACCGTATCTTTCGATGTACAGGAAAGATAATTGCAATCTTAGGACCATGTGGAAGTGGCAAGAGCATTTTACCTTAAGTTTTTACCGGGACGATTGCCATTTCCTTGACTGCAGATGAAGTCGTGGACGTTCCAGAACGAAAAGGATTTGTCGCATAAGAAGATTATTTGCATCGATTCTTCACTTGTTGCAATTACATGGCGCACAAGCCACGCCTCGCATCATCTGATGATAAAGTGACGTCCGAAAGCTATTGTTTTATTACGACATCAATTATTTCAGCCTTCCTCATTTACTTTCATGATTGCTCAGAACAATTGCTTCTTCTCATACTTAATGTTTAGTTAAACGCAAACCGTTCCTAAGTTTAAATCCTTCCGACTATTGTATTGGTTTTCATCTTGCCCAACTCATATTACCGTTCAACTATCTACATGTATCACAGTTCGCTCCATCTTAATTTTTTGTTTGGTACGCCAATATCAATGGCTACCTTTCTTCAATTCGTTGTGTTCACGATCAAATGGATCAAGTTTCTGATAAAACTTTGATTGCTTGCTAAGGCATTAAGAATCAGAACACTAAGATCGATTTTTGGAATTAGATAAAAATGTCAAAAACATTTCTCATCAATGCTCCCAATATCGAGTATGGATCAAGTTCATCTTCATCTTTTCATGAATTGATCATTAAGAGCGAGAAAGTCATGGCAGTATATCACTCGTATTGGTCAGGTTTCGACAAACAATAAAGTATTCGTTTAAAGTTTTGTGATTATCGTGACTCGTGACTCATTTGCTTTTGAACGCAATGATTATAATAAAGATAGCTTGGTTTCCTGATTTGGGAATATGGATTAGCCCTTCAATCCAAGCAAATTCTTCACAGAAAAATGTTTGAACATAAGTTAAGACTCATTTTATTTATAATCTTTGTAGTGACTGTATTTGACTTCATGATGATGATGATTGATTGTACTTCCGGACAGGTTGATAAATGTAGGCAATACGCGCGGACGAGTGGGCTCTTGTCTTTTCGGAAAATGGGTAAACACTTATAAAGACGTGCGTGGACAAATCTTACGCGGGACTAAACATAATCAATATATAGGTGCAGGTCTTCTGAAGACTGAAGACCAAAGAATCATTGGGGACTTTGAATATCATGCAATAGTTGAAGATTCTGGCAGTGGTGCGAATAATGTCGATATATACATAGCTGGATGACCTAATGAACAATAAAATCTCATTAACATATAGAGTAACGTACGAACGCCGAGAGATGCTTATACATGTACACGTAAGTGTACATCTGTAATCTGTACAATATATACATTTGTATATAAAGTGTCATCGCATTAAATATATTAATTTTAATGAGGCCAGTTGCTGCTTAAGATGACTTTCTTCAACGAGTATTTTTAATTTTGAACAGCAAGCAATACATGTACATGTATATAAAATATGTTAACAAAATCATTTAAACCAACAATAATAAACGAATCAACGAACGCTAATAATATTCTTCTGAAGCTACCGGAATTGCGCCAACGTTGCCTTAGTTTCATCCTGGAAATTCATTTCGAGATATAAATTCATCTGGACTGTGTAGGGAGTATGAAAAGTAAAGAAGCCGCAAAGTCTTTTCAACCATCGATGATTCCCGTGGAGGTCATGAATCATAAATTTCGTAACTCCCTGCTCTCATGGTTTCGTGCCGAGTTTCTTGATGAAACGGAACGGATGTATTCGTTATATCTTATGTTGGTGCGTATGTTTTAAATTATATGGTAAGGATAGTGTGAATGGTTTCTGATACGGTATTTTTCGAATAGAACGAAGAAACGCAATGCAAAGTCTACGAGCGTTACGTGAAAGAGATGATGGTCGAAAGATCGTTCGACTTTCTAGGATCCGTTGGTGGAAAGTTAATGGATGATAGCGACTACGAAATCGACTTTCAATACGAACGCTGCCATTTACCACTGCATCAAATGGTAATCGAGGTTATTCATGAGGAACGAGACTGGAAACAAATTGAACTTCTCATCGATAATATGCCTGAGTGCATCGCCCATACTGCTCTGACGGCGAGGGACGGTATTTTTAAGAAGACTGTTTTCCATTATGCAATAGAGGGGGAAGCTCCTAGTTCAGTCACTGAGCTTATGCTTCGAAAAGCTCCTGAAGCAGCAAGTATCACGCACAAAAGATGCTCGTTTCGACGTCCTCCATCCGCAATAGATGTTCGCACAGAATTGGAATTATGAACACGATTATTTATTTTTTCTCTAATACTTTTTAGTGCCGACTTTACGTAATTATTTCAGGAGGTAAATAATTGTACTGACATGTGATATGAATGTTGCACAGTTTCCATCAAGATCTTAAATCATTCTGTGGCGTAAAGAACCAAAATGTGAGAGGAATGGAAGATTCGCTAAAAATTCCGTCTCTCACGAATTTTTGGTCAACGCGGTGTACACGTGTTTCAGGTTAGAAGAAGTAATAAGATCCTGTGGAGATCGTATTAAGAAGAAGGAACGGATTGAATCCTTATAATGCCAATGAAACAAATGCTATAGCAAGATAAAACATAAATGTCAGGAAAGCTCTTTTGTACAATTCCTAAGAGAAAAGAAGCAGTGGTTTCTAATATCTATGCATATATGATTTTCAATCCTAATCATGATTGGGTATTAATTGTATGGAAACAAACGAAGCGGCAATGTAGCTATTAGTAGAAGGCTGGTCACGTGTGAAGACGTTCTTCTGAAATAACTCAGAAGTATTTGTGGGTATTCAAAATTTAGCAGGATTGGCAATAGTAAATTCTGTTCTTGTCATATATGCTTCATTAAGATTTAATCATGGTAATTGTTCGATTGAAATGGACATGTTCTTGTCCCACTTGGATGGTATTCCATTTTTAAAGACAAAAACGTTCGATCTACGCACTACTTTTTTATTCGCTTATCGAAGCAAATCTATCCTGCCAAGAAAGAACTTCTACGCCACTTCCTATTTTCAACGGTGTGGATTCACTGCAGTTCTTCAATGCGGATACAGGGATGTTTACATCATGATCACCGTCCTCGTACTCAACTTCATATAAATGAACAACTTTAACTTTTGTTACTACGCCTTTGTACCATCGGTTTCCTTTAATTGTCGACCTGTTTAGTGCGTTTCCTCTATATAAATTAGGCGACTTCTGTGATGATGATTGATTGACTTTGTTTTTGACATCGCCACTGCCTGGGGACAACAAAGAGCGAATAAGTTCTGAGCCAAGACTACATTCTCGGTTACCATTGTCATATACGACATCATAGGTACCATTGCTTCTAACACGAGCTATCTTCCCCCTATACCATCTACTTTCTCCTCGATATTTTGCTTCAACGTGATCACCCTCTTTTAGATGAGATTCGCACTGGGTTTGAAGCGGTTCATCGGTATGCGTTGTGTTGCTGATAGATTCGATGCACTCGTTTTCATCTAAAAACCTGACCGTGGGACTTGCCCTAGGTCTTATTAAAGAACGCGATATACTTGTTTCCTTGGATCCATCGTCGTAATCAATATCAAAGGTACCATTAAGTCTGATCCGTGCTATTTTGCCCGGATAAAATTTAGTTTTTCCACGATATCGTGCCTCGACTTTAGTCCCCACTTCGAACTTATCAAAATTGTCGACTTCACCAGAAAAGTTACTCTGGTTATCACTTTTTCCATCTTTCATGGAAGAGTTACTTTGATTATTACTATTTTCATCTTTTGAGGGGCTTCTATCTAGCAATCTAATCAAGTCACGTGATAAACCCACTTCCTTGTCACCATCGTCATAATCAACATCGTAAGTACCATTAACACGTATTCGGGCAATCTTCCCTGCATAGAATCTTCCTTTCCCTCTAAATTTCGCTTCAACTCTACTACCTACTTCAATTTTTCGATCTTCTCTTTTTATTCCTCCCTCGTTCACAGATGAGCTCGATACAGATCGCACAGCATCACGTGGAATAGCCTTATCATTGTCCCCATCGTCATAATCGATATCATAAGTCCCGTTACTACGACAGCGAGTTACAACTCCTTTGTACCATCGCTTCCCCTTGCCACGAAATTTGGCTTCTACAACATCGCCCTCCTTCAATACTTGTTCAGCATCATCTTGCCTAGATTCCATGACTTCATCAATAACTGGTTCGTCAATATGTTGAATAAGATTTTTGCGTACTCTAATTTCGATTTGTCCATCATCATAGTCAATATCGTAGGAGCCATCGTCACGAACATTCGAAATAATGCCGGTGTGAAATTTTGACCCACTTCTAGACCGTGCTCGTACCTTGTCGCCGGTTGAAAAAACAGATTTGACCTTTTCAGATGCTTTGTGTTCCTTGTTGGTATCCGATATCTGGGCGGGACCAATTAACTTTACCCTTATCATTTGAAGAGGTACGTAACTTTCCTCTTTACCGTTTTCAAACAAAATGTCGTATGTCCCATCGTTGTTGTCTCGAACGATTTTACCTGGCTCAAATTGCGACCTACCTCGATAATTTGCCTCGATATTCATCCCGACACTAAGACGAAGCTGTTTCGTGTTATTTATCTGACCAACCCTTCGGATTTTGTCAAATGGTAGTCCAAGATCTCGATCGCCATCGTCGTAATCAACATCATAAGTGCCATTATTTCTCATTCGAGATATCGTTCCCCTGTACCACCTACTACCCTTCCCGCGACATTTTGCTTCAACTTTATCACCTGATTTGAAAGTAATCTTTTTTTCTGTTTCTGTTGGCAATTTTTCAGAAGAATCAGATCTGGACGAAAAGCTGCCATGGTCATCTAAACTAGGAGATGCATCATTGACCTTTCTAATTGGACGTATGAGTTCTTCAGATACCTCAATTTCTTGGTCACCGTCATCGTAGTCAATATCAAACGTTCCATTCATCCTAGCATTCTTAATTGTTCCGGCGTAAAATCGTGCCTTTCCTCTATATTGTGCCTCGACTCGCATTCCAACACTTAATTTACTTGTCCTCATTCGATCAGAGTTCCCTTCATGTTCTCTGAATGAATCGTTTTGAGCATTCAACAAGCGAACATGCTCAGAAGCAATGCCAGAATCACGATCACCGTCATCATAATGGATATCGTAGGTTCCATTCATTCGAACACGAAATATCTTTCCTTTGTACCATCGAGTTCCTTTGCCGCGGAATCTAGCTTCAATTGCATCGCCTTCCTTCAATACAGTAGACTTGCTTGTAGTAGGAGCAGCAGATATTATTTTGTTTTTTGGATTAGCAGCAAGAAATTTATCTTTCGCCATTACCATCGATGATTCGAGAGATGAAGGTTTTATTTTGTCGCGCGTGACGCTATTTTCCTTCTCGCCATCATCATAAAGAATATCAAATGTACCATTTAGCCTAACGCGAATTATTTTTCCGGGATAATACTTAGATTTTCCTCGATATCTCGCCTCAATACGATCACCGCATTCGAAGGTACCGGTGCCTGTTCTATTACTTGACTCAACGCTTTCCTTGGAATGCAGGTGATGGACTCGAGAAGTCGAAAAATTCTCATCGTCTTTTTCCTCGTCTTCTTCGAAATCAAATCGTGTGTTGGAGTCGTAAGGTGAAAATCCCACCCTCGTGCTTCTATATGATTGAAACGTTAACGGTGATTGAAAGTAATTTTGAATGTTGGGAATAACGTACCTTAATCCAGACGAAGTGGGATCAATATCAAACAAGTAATCGTCTGAAAAATGTTGTGCACATACCCAAAATAAGAAATATACATGAAAAAGAAACAATTTTTTCTATTGCTACCTTATCTTACCATTCATTTTCATTTTCGCACAGTACAAAGTTTTAGAAAAGTTTGTTGTATACTTCATTGACTTTAACCGTTATTTCGCTACTAAAAATACAATAGGTTAATAGCTTGCTTCTTCGGTATCATTTTTAGAACTCCAGCGTAATTTTACTCTATCGAGAGCTTGAATATAATTATCAAGGCCATGATGGTCCCACATGCTTTTACTCAATAAAATATCGTCCAACTGCCACAAAACCGACGCACGAATGGCCCCAGTTCCACTTATATCTCCGACATGATGAAGACTGCATGCTCCACCTAATCTTCTTGGCTTCACAAAGTATTTCGTTCCGGGAATTGAGAGTTTTGTTTCTTCACCTTCGCTACCCCTTGCGTGATTTTTTAAGTTTGTCATCTAAAGCAGATCGCGAAAATGAAATACCATGAGATAAAATAGAATAAAAATTGCTTACCGTCAACGAAACAGCATCTGACATCCACCCAACATTTTTCGTAAACATTCCTCTTGATAATGCCTTTTCCATACGATTGTTTAGCCTGTCCAGACTATCTTTAGTTGTTCGACATATTATATCATCGCCGTGGATCAGCGAAGTTACGAAAGCAGCACGAACATTCGGTGATAAAACAGGTGGAGAACCAATTATAAACGCTGAACTTCGACCTTGTCCATATCCCGAAAGAGAAGATATTACATTCAAACAAGACGATTTGCTCGTCTTTGGAGAGTCTTCGTGTGTAGTAATTGATGAATTGATTTCATCTGACGTCATTTCCCTTGTCTTTCTTTTCCTCTTCCTCTGTCTTTTGGAACGTACTGGGTCAGGCATTGGAAGACTACCATCCAATATACAAGCCGCCAATCCAGCGACTCCCCCCGCAAGCGATCTGCCCACAAAATGTATGGAGGGTAGGAATAAATCTTCGTCATCGTCAAACGTTTCTACACCATCACCAACATTTTCATCCCGCTCGTCGTCTTCAAGAACTGTTGTAGTATTTGATCTCATTATTAGAGCGTCTTTAACTCTTTCAACAACCTTCCCAGCTGCCAACCATAACCCCTTATGGACACAACTAATTTCAGTCACCAAACCAGTGGAGATTTGAACAGGATACGCATCATAATCTAAGCACTCCAAACTCTTCACCGCATCATTCGCAAGATCATCGACTATAACAATTATCAACCTTCCACGCTTTTCCTGTGTACTCTTTTTTGACAATCCATCGATACCCCCATGCTTCATACCCGCCCCACCGCAGTAATCTTTCTCAAACAGACACAACACCTTGAAGGCCGGAGTACGTATGTCGCTCTTGCCATCCATATCAATTTCCTCGCTATAAACTACTTCCCTCCCAAACTCCTCTTTTTGCACTAACAACGCCAAGTCTTGCTCCGCTTCATCCTCCATCTCTAAAATCTCACATAGTTCACATACCAAAAACGCATCCGCCACGCATCCAATACGTTGCGCATTCCTCGTAACCCTGCCTGCTACACTCGTCATATCCTCACTGCTACTACTGCCACCATGATGAGTTCGCTGATACGCTTCATATGCTGCCCCGTCTAATTTCTTCAATGCTCCCTGAGCTTTTTGCAAATGTAACAGTGCATCGTACAAATTGTTTATCGTTTCTCCGTTCCATCTGCTCCGTTGAAGGACCTTGGCAAGGTGATAATGATGACTTGGTATCCCCGCCTCGTTTATGTTTTTGCAGGATACGGATTGGATATATGTACATGCTATGAGAATGAAATAAAGCGTTATCATCATTAGTAGAAAAATGATGATAATTGTGAATGTGTAGGTGTGTTTGTAGGTGTTTCCCCCCAAACGATGATATATTAAAAAATGATGATGTGTTGATGTGATGTAACTATCTATCTCAAATCTCAAATCTCACATCTCACCGCGAAAAAATTAACCAATCAGATTTCTTTATAATATTCTTATAAAATTTGACCCCCCCCCCCCCCCCCCCCCCCCCCC
>Ga0209092_10003343_pt1 | contig 13985 bp, 10 predicted proteins | sample FraStrMetagenome_FD_187446 | JGI IMG/M metagenome (GOLD analysis project Ga0209092, IMG submission 187446) | Marine eukaryotic phytoplankton communities from Arctic Ocean - Fram Strait ARC3M Metagenome (SPAdes) (version 2) | ecosystem: Environmental > Aquatic > Marine > Oceanic | place: Fram...
ACATGTAAGAATGACCATGACTCATTACATTTCTTGTTGCAACAGGAACATCGAAAAATGGACCTTGCCAATCTGCTATACGACTATGAACTTTTAGGTACTGATCAGTTCCGTCGTTTACAAATGCAGCTTTTGCTCCCAAGTTACCAAACCAAGATCCAATACCATCAGCAAAATCAAAATTGATTGGGTTTACGTCATAGCCAATGAAGTTATCGGTAGCGTCCACATATTCAGCAACGGTAGTAATATGACGAGAATAGTCCCATGATGGGCATCCATCAGGTAGACCTTTGAAGTTTACTCTTCCACCTGCAACAACAACGGGACGAGATCCAACATTACATCCAGCAGTGGGACAATTACCAGCGTTACTATCTGCTGGGGTAAAAGTGACATCGTCATCTCCAGTCAAGACAAATTTAATCATTTCATCACCACCAACTCTGCCTTCGGAAACTACATTAAAAATACCTTGCACGAAAATGTGGGGTGTGTTCAAAGTAAAACTACTCCCCTGTCCGACAATAAGTTTTCCTATAATATTCAATCCCCCCAAATTAATTGTCTCTCCACCTCGAAAGGAATTCAAATGATAACAAGTATTACATGGAATGACTACTTCTTCATCTGTATCAATCGAAAATTGATCTTCGAATGCCATACAAGGAGTCATAGCACTAACACGACCTGTGTCCGGATCGATGTTACATTGTAATGGATCAAAGTCACCAGTCGCTCCAATAGTGGATGCTTGAGTACGACGACTTTCTTCCAGTAGATTTACACTCCTACTTTGATGATTGTTGGTAGGAGCCGCGTTCTTCAGAGCTTCTGGACGTAACAGACGACCATCGGCACTTTGGGGTAGGGAAGACCATGCGGATAACCCGATTGATACCCAATTCAGATGGGATAGCTTCATTTTGATTCAATGTTCAATTCTTATCGCTTTTGGTGAGTCCGTGTGTCACTTCAAGTGTGTCTTTGTGAATGTTGTTTGAGCTTATTAGACAATCAAATTTTATGTCTATTGATCAGAGAGTCCTTTTTGAAATATCTATTGACTTAATGTCAGTTGAAGTCATTCACCAAAGACTTTTTTTTGTCTGATTTTGTGATACGTTTTATTTTGGAAAATTGGTATTCATTGCGTACATACATATTGAAGCAATAATGTCTGTGTCTTTTGAAATATGACTGAGACGCTGAACGTAAATAAATGGTTGGTGCAATTCTAATTATTGACCGTGAATCAATTCTAAGTAAGATGACTTCTAAGACATTTTATGCGTAAATAATTTGATGTGGTCATTCAATATTAGGCATAAATAAAATGAATGACATTCAAAACAACTAAAACCTTAATCAATAGTGATAATGGTCATGTTCCCGAACAAGATCAGGCCATTATGAGCTTATCCAGCCAAATATAAAATAATTCATTTAAATTAGGCCTTTTGAAAATATCTTTCATTCACATTCCTTGAACAGAAAAAGACAAAACAAATCAGGTTGTGTCAAAGGAGTCATTTATCAAAGAAAAATTGCAGTATTGTAGCTTTTGCATTTTATTTTGTGTAATCTTTCAGCAATAATGACGGCACACTGGCAATAGAGAGAAGTTATAAATCAATATCAGTCAATTCCTCAACAAAGCAACTGTAAGAGCTTGTAAACAATGAGAGCATGAGATATGAATGACGATGAGAAAGTCTTAGATACAGCAAATCCTTTGGGATTTTTTGAATACCATAAAGAGATATAATAGGTTTACATTGCAAACGTCTAACAATTGACAATTATTGAAGCTGAAGAGTGTCATACAGAAAATCCTTAAGTCTGCTGTTGGCGAAGTCGATATTGTAGACATAAATAATGAAATTATGACAATAATATATATTCCCACATTTTTCTCTCTTTAATAATTATTCTAATAAATCAAAACTTAATTCGTTTGATTCGATAATAAACAAAAGATAAAAATGAAATTCAATCTCTTTCCTAATATATGTGATGCGTTAGTAGCCAATTGCGCAGCCATCTGATCTCCCATCAGATCCTGCCCATAAAACACCAGTTTTGGGGTCTTTTTTAATAATTTGAGCTTTACCAAATAGACTTCTAGAGTAACTGGATACCCCAGATACTAGATCATGACCCTTCTCCTTTAGTTCTTGAACATCCTTTTCGTCGACTCCTTCTTCTAAAAATACTTTACCATTAAAGGTACCATCAGCGATGCAGAAACGAGGTAGGTCTACTACAGTCTATAAAAGAAAATCAAAATCAAATTGATTCAATTAACAAAATCCAGATTCATAAGCACACAGATACAAAAACTTACCTGTGGGTCCAAATCCCCAGCTATCAAAGCGATGGTCAATTGCATATGGCCCTGAGGCTGCATAAATCCACCCATATTTGATATGGTTGCATACAATTCATTTGTATCTGAATGTGTTAGCATTCCAGGAATGATTGTATGGTATGGTCTCTTCTTTGGTGCAAGCGCATTAGGAACGGTGGCGTCTAGTGAAAAGCCAAATCCTCTATTTTGAAGTGTAAAACCGCAATCATCTGGAACCAAACCTGTTCCGAAACCCATAAAGTTACTGTATTGATATCAAACTGGAATAAGTTTTCATACACATATCATATAAGGAAACCATAAAGACATACTCCTCGTACCTATTCACAAAACTAACAGCATTTCCGTCTTTATCAACTACTTGAAAACTCACAGTTCCACTCGCTGGGTCTGGTTCTCCTTGTATGACAGCTTTATTTTTATTAAACAAACGTTTCGCACGTTCCTCAATACGACTATCATTTAACAACCAATCCTTTTTACCTATTTCAATATCATTGTTAGTTTCGGAATCAGGATCACAAACAAACTTTCTGGCATCTGCAAATCCCAAACGCATCATTTCAATCATTGAGTGGAAAGCGCTTGCTGACTTGGACACATTAGATGGTTCAAAGATTTCGCATAATCCTTCTTCTTCTAGTTTTGCTAACCCCTTTAACGCGATCAGGCCAGCAATTCCTTGGCCATTTGGAGGTACTTGCCTTACAAAAAAGATATGTAAAAAATGAGGTCACTTCAAAACATGTTCATTTTCTCATTTCTGCAGTGCATAAAGATAATGATCATTTTTATATCTTTTTGATCAAGAGATTCTTACCACAAATCAACTCCTCTATATGTAGCTTTAATTGGATCTGGAAAAGTTGAAAAATGAGTTGTCAGATCTTCCATTTCCATAAACCCACCATGCTTTTGGACCGTATCCACGATGGCTTTCCCCGGAAAGGCATCATAAAATCCATCTTTTGCACCATGTTTTCCCAAACTACGTAATACCTTCCCCATTTCTGGGTTGTAAAACACTTCTCCAGCTTTTGGAGCCTTTCCACCAATAGACATGGGAATATCTTTCTCACTAAATCCATCTGGCATCCACATTTTAATTGTATCGAAATTGCTTTGCCACGCTTTAGCTGTAACAGGTGCTACAGGAAATCCGTCCGTAGCTAATTGAGCTGCTGGCTCAAGTAAATCGGCAAAAGATAAGTTACCTGATCCGTGCTAAACGTCGATACAATATATTCAAAGAGTATAGATTATTCATGAGATATTGAAGACACAAGAGAAAAAGAAAACAATTATAACTCAAAAATGTAATGCAGAATAAAGTAATTAATTACCTTCAAATAAAGATCTTCCCAGCCTCTATAACATTTACAATATTCACCGATTGATCAAATAAAGTAACATTACAAATATTGAAATGAATGATGCAAAGTATGGAGAAAAGAAAAAACTTTTGTGCGACATACCTTGCAGCACCAGGTACAGTGATAGCATGAACACTTAATCTGAATTTTTGACGCAAATCCTCCATATTTTCTGAATTGCTGTTATCTTTTGCAAGGCTTGATTTGACCTTTTCAATACTGGAAGCAGCTGGTGCACGTCCACTTCCATTCACAGCATACACTTTCTTATCCTGGGATGAGTAAAATAAGGAGAACATATCACCACCCAAACCCGTGCAGCAGGGTTCAAGGACAGCTAAAGCAGCTGATACAGCAATTGCAGCATCAACTGCATTTCCTCCTTTATCACGAAGAATTTGAAGTCCAATGGACGACGCTAGAGGCTAGAGTTTGTAAAATTCTCATGTAAGATATTTACCTCATTTATGCAGACAATTTGCCTTTCAAAGCTTACCTGACTTGAGGATACACATCCATTTCTACAAACAACTGGGGATCGACGTGAGTTAAATTTTAAAGTATCCTCTTGGGTTTCTTTTGCTTCTTTTGAGCCGCCTGCTTTGTACCAATCCGCCATTTTTTTTGCAAAGAGAAAATATACACGTCAACGTCTTTCAATTATACTGACAGTAGTACACGTAGATATTATAAGAAATCTATTTAGGGCGGATAGAATATTTTACTTAAGATCCCCCGGGCGGGAAATACTGGTACATTTTTACATCATCCTTCGTAAGTACCAAACTAAAGAGAAACAAAATCGGAGGTTCACTCAATCTTTTCTGTTCATTGAAAATAAACAACTCCCGCTCTGGTTGCAGCAAACAAATTGTTGCTTCTTAGCTTTCCTATCATCCGCTTCTAGATCGACCGAGGTTCATCGATCAACTCTTCTATCCAAACATAAAAAATAATCGAATCAATCACCTAAGGCTCTCCCAAGAGATCACGATTCTAAAACAACCTAGTCCACCAAGTTCCTCCTTTTCTATAATAATCAAGTAAAATACTATCATGCCGCCGAAAAGAGTCAAGAGGGTGATGACCATGCCCATCAATGTCATTTTTAAATTTCTTCAGGTTAGTAGGAAAAAAATCCACTCATTCGTATGGTCTCTCTTGATACTGATGATCGAAAAGAGCTTCCTTCAAATAGATTGTCCAAATTATTTGACATGTGCTTCGTTTTTATATCGTAAACTCACTAATATAACCTCCTGTATTGCTTATCGCAAACATCCTCCAGAGCAAAACACGAGTACTTCTCTGGTTATATGAAGATAAACGCACAAAACTGGAAGGGCAGATTATTGGTTTTGATGAATACATGAATGTCACATTAGATGATTCAGTAGAGATTGATACAAAGACTGGAAAACGAAGAGAGATTGGACGTATTTTACTCAAAGGAGATTGTATTACTCTTTTGCAGGAAGCTAGATAAATGAGAAGAAAAATAAGATTCTGTCGAGCATCGCAATCATTTCTTTCATAAACTATAGTTTATAAATATTTATGTGTCAAATTTAGAATTTTCTCTAGACCTTGGCGTGTTTGGTGAGGAAGGAATTTCTTTGCTGGGTTAGAATGTCTTTAGTATTCTTCATGCGATTTTTACTCAGTGTTATATCTTGTACGACAATGCATAAAGGATACCTCTTCAAAAAAAGTCATTTTGAAAAACATGAAGGATTTCATTTTTCAGTAGGTGTCAAATGTTCACTATCATGCAAACCTCAAAACGCTGACTTCAGAAGACACTCTTTCATAGTATCAAAAGAACAGAGCAGATAATTAAGTAACGTACAAAATATGGATGATGAAAAATTTAATTCACATGAAGACAAAGTTCAGAAAAGGAATCTGTTTAGATTTATCTTAAACCATTTTTCTTCGTATGGCTGATATCATGCTTCCAATCCATGCAGTGATCACAAAGACAGTGCTCTACCCCACAGAGAGGGCATTCAGCAAAAATTTTAACTCCGTAGTTAAAACACAATTCTGTTAATGGGCTAATGTTGTCTTTTGCTCTAAAACCAACACAAGGGAAACAAGTATCCAGATGATCCCCATACCAATGGAATAGATCTAAATTCGCGTTGCTGCATTCGTGATTTATGAAACCAGACACTGATCGAAGCTCATTCCCATTCACAACGGCAGATGTCTTTTTCGCATTCTGAGATAAATTCATTACGTATGAATTTGTGAATTCATCTTGGTGCGCCCACTCTTGGACATTTTTTTCTAATTGGTACAAACCAGCATATCCACAGACCATTTCACCCTTTTTAATGGTTTCCAAACTTCGAACACCCCATCCTTTATATTCTGTGCGAAATACTTGAAGCTTATGCCTAATGCCGGAGCTTATTTTCCTATTCCCACACTCAACAATGTCTCTTCTTCCAGCATAAGCTGGTACGCTTCTCTTTGTATTTCGACAAGGGCATAAATAATTGCATTCAAATTGGATCCTTGGTACATTAATTTGTTGCAATTGCCGCAAGCAAACGTTCATCGTGTCGCTGCATTTGGATGCAGCATTTAAAATTTGAAGATTACCTCCTGGATTGTAACGAGCCCCTGAAGGATAAGCTGATTGAATTCTCGAATTTATCCAGGTCGCCAACAATTTTTTGGACGATTTCTTTGATTTAGGCTTTTGATTTCTGCATGAAAACCATGATATACGAGTATCCCTTGATTCAATCGCTTTATTTACATAAACAAAATCAGTTTCAAGTTCTTCTCCATCGTCTGTTTCGTTTACCCACGAAATGGCCATTTTTTCTGCACCCTGGCTAATATCGTTGTGTGGAAGTACGACACAATCGTCCTTCTCTACAGCCTTACTACATTCCATTTGTTTTGATAAACGTAGTTTCGTAATGTTCTTAGCCTTTTCCATGCGTCCACCCCCTCTGGCCGCGAGCAGCAACATTGATTCAATCGGCGCAGGACCAGAAATAGAAGTAGTGGATGCATGAAATGCTCTATCAAATGGATTCAGACCACACACTTTTAATTCTTGGCATTTTTGCTCCCTCCAGCATGGAGCTGTGAATCCATGTTGACATCCATCCCGACCCCAACATTCATGAGGAATAGACGTTGGAGGATCAAATGCATAGGTTGAACTTTCAGAAGAGCAATGAAGCAGTTCATATGCCCCACTTAACAGCATAGATGTGAGTGTATAATTATTCTGGATAACAGACATGTGAAGTGGAGTCTTATTCTCCATAGAAAAGAAGGGTCTATTTGCTTCTAATACGTATTTGTGAAATGGCGACGCAGCCTTTCAATTTTTTATGAAACAAAAAACATTTGCAAACGAGATTGAGTGCGTTCATACATGTTTTGTGTGAGAAAAAGATAGTTTCAAAACTTCATACCTGTAAAACAAGAAGATCATAAATCATATGTAAGTTGTTTTCATAGGACGCTTTGACCAATGCTTGCCCTGCACGACAAGATGGACAGAAAAATTTCCCCAGACCACTGATCTTCATTCTTGGTCCTTGATACCATTCATCATAACATGGACCAAAGATATGAAAGCAGGCATTGCATCCAATGCAATGCTGTACATCAAAATCATTCACTTCTCCGCACATAATACATGATTCGTGGCGACATTTATATCCTTTGAAGAAATTGGATGAAAATGTTAACGAAGATTCTGTTGAAATAGGATTGTTTTCTAGGATAGTCCTCTTGACACGTTTTGATTCTCTGGATAGCGTTTCGTCTGGAGAGATTGTTTGATTCGTGTCTTTTACAGTTTTGGATTGAAAGTAAACACATTGAACATCCACGTAAGTATTTTCAGATTGAGTAGCAAGCGTTGAAAGTCCAAAGGAGTAACCAATGTCTAGATTCAAATCTTTATCGTTCAAAACATATTTATCTTTTTTTCCCAAACTACCACGCCTAGTTCCCTCCCTAATCATATTGGATCTTGCTAAAATGGATACTTCCGCCAAATAATCTAAACCTACTTCCAGAATCTTTCTGCTAGATCCGGAGTAAAATTTCATTATTTCTCCGATCATCTCAGTGATCAAAAGGAGGCTGAAGAGAGAGGGCAAAATATCCTGCCTTTCGCGAAAACCTTTTCGGAATGATTTTGAATCTTCCGACATCTGTTTAATGGATTCCTTTATTTTTTCTATTCGTCGAGAAAAAAATTCTTGAGAGCTCTCATCCTCGGGATCTTGTTCCTGTAGAGGTAAATTATTTTTGAGTGCCACAAAGCTATGATACATTTGCACAATTTCTGCATTTACATAATTTTGAGAGTCACTAGTGCTGGTGGAATCCATTCCTGACTCTACATCAGAATCTAGATCGGAATCAGATTTTTCGGAATTACTCCTTCTATAAGAATTGGTAGTTTTTGACTTTTGCAGCTTTTTGATAAAATCTGATTCTGAGTCTGACATGGAATCAGTGTATTTACTGCTGTTGGAGGTGGACCTAAAGCTCGACCCTCTACTATGTCGAATATCATCTTCTATTTTCTTTTCTGTATCAGAATTGGAATCAGAATCGGAATCAGATGTGGAGTCAGAATCGGAGTCAATATTGGATGGTGGATAATTTGATTTACGTTGTTTCTTGGAAGGAGCATCCGCTGTGTCTGAATCGGAAGAAAGAATCAAAATTTCTGTAATAGAAGATTCAGAAGACTTTCCATGTCTCCTATTCTTCGAGGAAGCCTTCCCTGAACGTACTTCATTGGTCTGTGAGGCTTCACGTTTCCTTCGTATTTTCTCATGCTTTTTCACCCAATATTGATAATCATCCGAATTGGAACTACTGTAAGAATCGGTAGTCGAATCGTCTATGCTTACATGTTCCTTATCGTGATCGTTACCGTTACCTTTGTATTTTTGTTTTTTCAAAGATCGTTTCGAATGATCTTTTTGGCTATCCACACCGGAGGCTGTAGACTTGACAGGAGTTTTTCTCTTTTTGGGAGTGGAACGATGACTGGCACTTTCGTTGGTAGTTCGACTGTTGGAGGAAGCTTTTTTGTGGGCGTTTCTTCGTGCAGCGGCATAATCGGAATGTTTGATATTGATCCGAGAAAGGTACGTTTTTTGTTTTTTGGCGTAAGAGCGTAATGATCGACGATTCATTGGGCCATTGTTTTGTGATGGATAGTCGTGAAGCCTCCCAGTGAAAAATAACAACTCACTGGTAATGATAATATGGAACCTCTCTCGCTCGAAAAGACTGCTATGGTACAGTCGAATGGCCACAAAATAATGGTAATAAATAAAGATTTTTTGACTTTTATCAAAGAACAAAGTTTTAATTGTCTAATTAAAAAAGTAAGGTATCTTTTTATATAGGATAAAGTCATTGAAAAGTCGTGAAAATTTGTGGTTTTACTCTCATATAGGGTAAATAACTAGATTACTATTACATACATAGTGAGATAGGTTATTGCACTAATCTCTATCCTACATACGTAGTACCTACAACACTCAGGCCTTGAAAGCACGATCAGATTAAAATCCAATCAACTCGTGTCTCAGCACTGCTGTAGGACTCTGGGCCCTGGCTATAGTTAGTGAGTCCAATGCCGGAAGAAACACCGTAAACTACAACAGAAACAAACAAGCAAACGGTTCTCATTGTAGGAACTACACCGATACTCTATAGCTTTCTGTTTGTGGAAAACAGCTGCCGGAGCACGTCCAAACAAGGAGTGTCTATCTTGGAAAACAATCGATAGGATCAAGGTTAGGGGACAATGTTCAAAGATGTTACTTTTTAAAAGAAAAATATTTATGATTTGAGAAGAAAATGATATGCTTCCTTGGAGAATACCAAGAACAATGTGCCGAAAAATAATCATTCGATGAAATATAATTAAAAAAAAGATGGTATTGCCAAAGAATCCAAATCCTGGAGTTGGTCAGATTGTATTGAGTGTTCCGTATCTCGAGAAACTTCACATGATTTAGGTCTTATATCATCTATTTTTGTATATCAACACCATGGACACGAAGAAATCCTCGGGCAGGAGGGTCCTTGTAAGAAAAACGTCCTCCAAGGACTCGTTCCATAAGTCTGTGAAAGGAAAATACTCCTAAGGAATATAGTATAGTTTTGTGGTGTCGTAGCGTTATTTCATTTCTATTGTAACTATTTTTATACTCCTATTTCCAATCAATCTGTTCCATTCTTCCAAAGTCTTACTATTGCTGTGTGCCAGTTTACTGCCCCACCAAAATCACGCAATTTGATTGTATTGTAAGAATCAAGAATCAATGCACCGCCAAAAAGAGAATAATAATAATAATAATAATAATAATAATGAAGAATGTGAGCTCCACTTTTCATAAAATGGAATGTACGACTAAAATTTCGAGTGATTGTTTGTGATCGTAAGTAGGTCCCCACTCTACCACCATACCAAGACGAGAGTCATACCTCCATGCTACATTTGAATATTGGATAAACGATATAGGACGTTTGTACATACGTGGGCATAGATTTTCATTATCTCGATTTTATATAAAAGTTTCAATTCTATCTCGTCAAGTAAAAGTTTCGTCGTGCAAGAACGAGGAGAGCTGCTCGTCGAGCGGAAATAGAATACAGCCTATATATTCTCAACCTCCACATATACGCAAGAAACGAACGTGACACTCCTGGAACTTAGAAACTTCTTTCTCCATTGGAATGTCCGTCGAAACATCCTCCTATCCTCCTCCTTCCGGTAGGACACAGCCACCGTCCTACATGTCTCAATCAAAGGAGGATGTACACCCCGACAATACCGTCATACTCAACAAAATGAGTATTTCTCAAATGCGCGCCTTACATTCCAAAGCATTGCGGGATGCCGAAGCCAAACAGACGGAATTACGCCTCGTATTATCGTCTCGCTATCGTGAATTGGTAGGATCCAGTGATGAAGTCTTGGCCATGAAAGGGATGGCGGAAGAGCTTTCAATGACGATGGAAGCATTGCCGGAGAGTATGAGAGTGCTCATGGCGATTTCGGAGCAGGTGGTGCCGGTTCCGGAGTCATTGAAAGAGAAGGGTCGATTTGTGAGGAGCACGACCCACGAAGATGATCCAGTATTGTTGACGGTGGAGATGGTGAAGCATCAACTATCATCTTTGCCTCGAATTTTACATCGTGCGTTAGATAATGGAACTCCGCATTTGGCAGCTGTGGCTCTCGTTCGTCTCTTTGCCTTTATGAAAAGCCGTTTCCATTCCACGCCAACCACCAGTCAGAATAAATATCCACTCGCCCAACTTCTGGGGACATTTGATGATCATTCCAATCATAATCGTCCTTCCAAAGAATTACTCCTTCCCATCGAAAATGTCAATCCCTACGAGTTACTCCAATTAGATGCCCAAATTCGAATGGTATATCTACATGTGCAAACAATCCCTATACGAATCATGAAACTCGCCAAGACTGTTCTACTCCAAAAAGCGACACACGATGTATCTCCATCTCGTGGAGCCTTATCCGCATTGGCCCTATTGGATATCCAAGGAAATTCCAAAGATAGGGACACTCCTCCGAATTCGGAACAACATCATCATCATCAATCTCATTTAGCAAGTCGTTTGTTGGATACCTATTATGATTCCAAGGCGAAGCTTTTACATCGATTATTGGAGGAATTAAGTCGGATTTCCAATGCTGTCCATCAACAAACGTATATGAAAGGTTCTTCGATCGTCTCCACGATAGCTTCGAAATGTGAAACAATCATGTCGGATATTGTGACGGTCATTCAATTTGACATTATTTTACATTCCTATGATATCTTTTGTTCCTCCACTCTCCATTCGACTACCTCCTCCTCCTCTTCTTCTTCTTCGTTACCAGAGTTTGATCCACATGCTGTCCAACAAAAATGTTCTCAATTTCTGGCAACTCATATACCCTTACTACGAAGTCAAATTCGAAATGTGTTAGTATCCTCTGTCTCTGTGGATGCGAGTATGCTCGGAGAGATTCGTCGTTCCTTGTACGACACCACGACAAATCCAGCTCATGTCTCTCCGGAAGTATGGGAAAAAGCTGTGGATTGTATTGTGGATGGACGTCTCGTGAGTCCTGCCACGTATGGGGCATCGACGGGTTCTTCTGAGACAACTTCCTCTTCTCCATCTCCATTAGAAAGTGGATTGACGGAAGGTTCCGAGGAGGTTTTGTCCAACAACACTGCCACGACTCAAAAATTTTCTCTCTGGTCGGCCTTGTTTAGTACCACCTTTTCATCCTTGGTACATGATTTACTCTCCTCTTCCTTTCATTCCGTTCATACCTCTACTATTTCAACACTCCTTCAATCCCTTTCTCGAGCTCCTCGTCGTCCGAACCCATCCCGCTCGAATGCCATCCTCTATCCCCATCCCTCCACCAACAATGACATGTATTCCAAACCCAATTCAGTATTCACGTCGGTTTCTTTGGCATTTTCCTCTGCGAATCTATTACTTCGTCCACATGAAGCACATCGAAATACTTTATTAATTGCATCTCAATTAGATCGCTCTCTTGAAAAACTAAGTGAGGATGCTCATCATTTATTAGTCCATGCGGAAGAACGAGAAGAGAGTGAACGGAGATTACGTCATAGTCTTTATGTTCAAACTTGTGAGATTATGGGACGATTGTTGAGTGAAATCCGAAGAATGATCATGAAAGTGGATCGATTAGAGGAGGAGGAAGATGTGGAGGACGAAGGAATGGAGGAGGAATCGAATGATGCTACGAAAGAGATTATTGTGGGACGATTATGTCATTTGCTTCAATGCAAACGATTAGCTTCGTTACAGACTTTGTTGGATCCTAACAATGCTCCTGCGTCGACATCCTTAGCGTCTCCTACGGGGACATCGGAGGAATTCACGGAGGGGGCTTTGGATATGAATATGGGCATTGGCTCTCTCGGAACAATTCATTCAAGAAGCAGTACTGGTGATCGTGCCAGAGGGATGATTACATTAGATGAATTACAATCCGCATTTGAAATTGCCGATGATGATGATGATGGTGTCATTAGTTTCACAGAAGCGGTGGAAGCCATGGGAGGAGCCTTTTCTGGAACTCCATTTAATGGAGCGGAGATGGTCCGATCAACATTGTTAATCACAAGTTCTACTGGTTCCACCTCGAATGCTACCAAGACTACTTCGGAAGATACTGATTCTAATACTCTTCAGAATGTGACCTTGTTTGAATTGGGACTATTATCTGCCAAAGGTCTTCGCCATGATGCTGAAGGGAGTGCCAGTGCCATGGGACTCATTCAATCATGCCTTTATACCATTGTCCAACGGTGTTTTCAAAACTGGGCCAAGATTGTCATTACTCCCTTGAAATTTTCACTCAAAATGGCTCTTGAGAAGCAATGGACACAAGGAAAAGAATCTTCCAATGAGGAATGGCAACGAATTCATAGACTTGAAAGTAGAGCCATCACCAAGATGCCTACATCTATCTCTTCTCATATCCTAGCTTTTTTCTTATCTCTTTCTTGTGAAATGAACAGTGCTGTCTGTCCTGCCGATTCCATTCCTTCTGTAATCTCATCGAAGGTTTTGACTCTTGTAGAGGTTGTTAGGAATGCTCTCTTACAGCAGTCCTTGGAGACATTCAGTGATGTATTTGAGAATAAAGTGTTAGCACAGAATGATGATGATTTGGAAGAAGAAACACATGATGAACAAGAAATAAAGATTAATTTGTCCTGCTCATCACAAATCTTAGCTGATATTCGTTTTATTCAATATTGTTACTTTAATAACGAAGACGATAATGATGAATACGATTCCGCCAACGAGACTTTGAACGAAGTGGAGTCATCTTTAATTTCTTTGATGGGAGAAAACACCATCGAAGAAATATCCAAGTCAGCAACAGGGAAACATCTTGCTATCGAAACTGCCAATCTTTTCTTGAGCAATTTGTTTGGGAAAAAACATCACATTATGGAATCCAAAAACAACTTGGATTCTACCGAAATTCCTATGGGACTTGGTACAATCCCCACGGATGGTAATAAAAATTCGCATGTACTTCACCTTTCACCATTGGAATCTTCCCGTCGTTTTATCCTCCTCCCTATTCAATCCGAGAAACAGATTGATGATTTAGAATTACGTAGTGCATTGGAAAGCAATAATGATGATGTACAAAA
>Ga0209092_10003344_pt1 | contig 13985 bp, 12 predicted proteins | sample FraStrMetagenome_FD_187446 | JGI IMG/M metagenome (GOLD analysis project Ga0209092, IMG submission 187446) | Marine eukaryotic phytoplankton communities from Arctic Ocean - Fram Strait ARC3M Metagenome (SPAdes) (version 2) | ecosystem: Environmental > Aquatic > Marine > Oceanic | place: Fram...
TATGACTTACATTTACTTTTGGTTCTGCGCGGACAAAATTGTTCGGAGTATTGTGAATGGAAGGGGTTGATGTGTCGAGGAAATCATTAAATTCACTGGCTCGAGTAACAAGAAATGTTTTCACCACCGCGCTTGTGAACAAAATTAGATTGCTCTTCATGATGATTTTTTTCTCAGCTTACACTTGACAGGCAAGATGAAACCGAATGAATTGATGCCCGTTTTGAAATTCGCTTTTTGTGTTTTTATTAAAGACCCGTTTTATATTCCCTTCCATACTGCTTTATTACGTTGATATATAGTAGCACATAATATATAGACTGAACATGCTACACAAAATGGCCTATAGCATATTCTATGAAGATAATCATGCTATAGAAACACAAAACCGTTTTAGGCATGTCACTTGGTACAATTCGTCTAATTAAAAAAATAGTATTGAATTCTTGATCATGCTATTGATCAAAAAGGATTGACCGTGATTCGTTTTTAACTACGACCAACAGTTTCTGTACGAGAATATTAGTTACAATACTTTCACGATGAATGCATATTTTAGATACCTACGAGGAGATCAATTAAAATACAATGCTTTAGACACTTATGCACATTTTAAAATGAGAATGAGCAAGACCATGCCAGCTATGAAATGTACTGAGGTCACCTAGAATGCTGACACTAATTTATTGAAAATTCTTATTTCAAATAAAAAATACATATAGAGAATCCTTTTATGAGAGAGGCCTAGATTTTTAACTATCCTATCTGCTTAAACACGATAAAATATAAAATGCACTAACTAACTAAGTACTACTGCGACATACTACACATACCTAACTTTGATTGTTACTAATACTTAATAAAGGACCATAACACACATATCCTGTTATACATATCAGGACTAACTAACTAACTAACTAACTAACATATCATGTTAAAGATTGATTTAAGACTGCTGTTGCAAAAATGACTAAAAATGTATTACTTTGGAGTACATCTTTCAAGGACATCTGAAAAATGCATCAATGGCTTAAAGTGAACAATACCTCGCTATTGCACCGCTAAAGGTCGATATCTTCGGACTAATGTATACTTGCTGTAATAGGTTTGAATTTGGGGAAGCTGACCAAGTGGTATAAACCTATGTGAACAAAATATCATTGAACAAAGAAACAAACGTATCTCCTAAATTAAGCCTTTTATTTTTTTCAATCCTCCCTTGGAAATCTTTATTTCTCTATTATTTAAATAATGCCTACGTAGATTAATTAATCGTTTCTAAACTACACCTTCCTTTTTCTGACTCCTTTCTAAATGTAACCATTTGTGGTCATGAAAACCGTTTTTATGAACAACGCAGCATGATATGATATGTTTTAAGCTGATAGGCAAACAAGAATTTTTTTATGTTCTCCAAATCAACAATGTTGTCGAGCATAGTAGTAGTATATGCTTATTTCAACGTGTTTTAGATTTAATGTGTTACTTGCTTCCATAAGATTCTTAATGTTAAAATCCAATGAGTCTTGTGACAGATTATCCAATATAGATCTGACTGTGGCTGACCGATATATCTTATTCTTATCTATCGTTTCATTTGACAACTTGTCATGATCATTTTGATCATATAAAACTGCATTCAGTAACATCATAGTATCTGTACTATCTTTTGAGTTATGTCTAGTCATCGTATGACCATGTTGCTCTACATATTCATGTGATCTAATATTACGCAGATTTCTATCTGCTGATATTTTTGATCATCTAATGCTTTATTCAACAATATCTGAGTATAGATACTGTATTGTGAGTTCTTTGTAGTCATACGAGGACTAGTTTGCTCTGTGCATTCATGCCATAGAATTGTTCTTGGCACTGACCCGAATTCATCTCCCATTTCAATTACTTACCTCAACACCATTCGTTTTTGCTACAAAAAATGTATTTTAGTATCAACATAAGCAGGGCTATAAATTAGAATAAAGTATCTTTTGGATTTTGCAATTTACAAAAAAATGAAATTTTGAAAAACTTCACAAATATTCCTTTTTTGGATTATACCCCAACCAAATTTGAAGCCAAAAAAATCGCAAAAATTGGTTGGTAAAAAATGAAAAAGCTTCATGTCGTTTGCGATTATAATGTTCTAAAATATAGTTTTCACACCCGTTTTGCAGCCACCTTTCTTCTACTTGTTTTTTGTGTATAATTTGGTATGTTTATTTTAGAGATTTTGAAAGTTAAAATGCAAAACGGGAGCGTAATTTTTTAAGGGAAGGAAGGAAGACAAGCAAAACAAGGAATCGCGACGATTTGTCCCTGTATGTATTCATTATTTTGTTGTACATATATTTGACTTCCTGTTTCAAATTGTGGGGGGGCGATTTTGTCGTTGTATTTGCAATTTTTTCCAAAGTAGAGCCCGCCATCTTATGGCAGGCCAAAAGCTGGGCCAGCCTCTAGTAATCTTTCATTAAGTCGGAAGGTTGCAGAGGTGATTATATTTTTGGTTGTTGGATGATAAAAATCATATGTATGTGATATATCATTTTTACCGACTAGGATAGCCCGGCAAATTTGCGAATCGAGCGAGGAATTTTATTTTATTTCCGGATATCTGACACTGAACATGGGAATCAAGTTTAGGAGATCAGCAGGTTTTTCGTGGTAAACCAATTCATGAGGAGTGATAAAGATATTGTCCACCTTCATCGGAACATAGTTTGACACTTAAATGACCCTACACATGGCGAACCTCTAAAACTCAGATGGCAGGAGTGAAGATGCAAGCCAGGTCCTAGACATTGATAATATTGTCCTCCAGTTTTGCTTGCATATGCCGTTTACGTTTTGGTAGTCACGTGATGCGGATTGGAGGATTGTGTTTGTTGTCTTTTAGAAATTGTTGTACCTTGGAACCCATTAACTTGTGGTCGAAGTATGTTCTTATTATTTTTGGTATAGTTCGTATTTCTTTTATCAGTTTTTGAAGAACAGGTACTATATCCATCGTTAATGATTTCAGTGGGTAGATAAATTTTTAGTGTGTGGCTCTATCCACCACAAAGAGTGCATATTTGATGACCTGAATGGCCGTGCTAGACCCATATATTATATCTATGTGCATGGTATCGCCAAGGTTTCTGGGCAGGTTGAGGAAAGAAGTGTTTCTGGATTTCTTTGATATAGTGGATACATTTCCTATGTCAACAATTGGCCCTTTATTGGGGTTCAAAATCGTGAGATTTTGTGACGTTGATTTTGTTTCATGTAGAAATGAGGATACGTTTCGGAACCCAAACGCTCGTTGTAATTGATCCAACGTCATGAAATTTTTAGATGGAGATTGTGATAGTGGTGTGTATATTACACGAATTGGTATTGATGGTGTTTCTGGCGATTTTTGCATGGTTTGTATCTTGTGTGCATGTCCAAGTAAAAGGGTGTTTGAATTTATCATTTTCTTGATTTATGGGAGAGGGATAATGTGAGAGATATGTGAGAGATATGTGAGTTCTCTATAGTTGTGAAGTTGAATCCTTGAGTATCCTGTGAAAGGTATCCTCTTTTGAGGAAGTGTGTGTTCCAGGGTAGCTTTAGCGTTACTTTTGTATTTGGATTTTGCAATTTCGTCCATGAAGGTAATGGGCCATATGCTTCTTTTTCTATAGAATGTGGTGGTGTTTTTAGTAGGTCCGTACTTCCGAACTTGCCATCTGACCGAATTGTGTAGTTTAGATGTGCTACTTCAACTAAATCCATAGTATTGATTTTGACAATAATTAGTTGGGCTATTTTGGTGCGGGGTGGAAAGGTGACTGGATTCACAATGATTGGGAAAATCTCTCCTCGATAGTCTGCGTCGATGACCCCGGCAGCAATATCAATTTGTTAATGGGGTGAGAGTCCCCTTAGTGGGGCTATGCGTCCATAGGTCCCATGAGGTAGTACGATTTCAATTCCTGTTTGTACTGGGATCCTTTGGCCCGGCATTTTTCTGATGGATTTAGTATTAAACAGATCAAGACCTGCTGAATCTGGTGTGGATTTGATGGTTTTTTTGGCCATATTGTTCATTTTAGTGAATTTTATTTGATCATTAGTTGGAGACTCGACTTTAGTTGACTTTGCCACGATGGAAATGCTGGATTTTTGAATCCTGAGATAGATTTTGTTAGTGATGGGTACATCTGTGGTGAAAGCATCAAACGCGACAGTTGCGGTTTTGTCTTGTATGTGGATGTAGTTTCCCTGTTCTGTGGAGAAAAGTGGGTCGGAGAGACTGGGTACAAAAAGAACATTTGGTATGAGCGTGTTGTGTGTTCCTATTTTTACATGTAGGGTGACGTGGCCTTCTATCTTGGCAGGTGCAACACCGCCAGCTGCGGTAACGTGTGTTGTGTTCCCTTCCCATGGAAGAATTTCGACAAACATATTGGCATCGTTCATCATATGAGGGATGTCCGCCGTATCCATTATGAAGTTGGCGATATTTTTTTGATTGTGTAACGTTATGTTTTGTATTTTGTAAAGTAACAGATTTACATTTTATCAAATATTTTGTAACAGTGACATTACTATTATTACTATTTGAACAATCAGGAGCTTCAGCTAATGGAGCAAACGGATTATTCTCGTCAAGAATGGGTACATGCTGCTGGTTGTTCAAGAGTAAGGTAGTGTTTCGCGCGGCAGGTTTTGGAGAAGAGCTTGGTCTAGGTGGTACTCTGTCAAGGGGTCGGAAGTCTGAGTCGTCGTATGGGATCCAGCTGTCAATCTTGTGGACTTTATAGTATATTTGGTTTGGATACCTTAGGAGGAGATTATTGATACTTTTGCAGGCAGTAAACGGATGACCACTATTGTTCTATATGCATTCGGTAGGTCTCACCTTCCAGGAAAACTTCATTGGGTTGAAGGTGAGATTTTTTTATGCCAGCTTCGATGCGGGTTTGGTGATCGAATTTTAATCTGTGCAGGATTGATCGGCTTTATCGAGGGGGGGGATTGAAAAAGTCTTCGGTTGATGTATGAATTCCATGTTCGTCGAGTTGGTCTCTGAGGTCAATACAGCATGCAGCAAACTCGTTGATGGTCTAATTTCGCTTGAGGAAGAGGTTGGAGAATTTGCTTTCTTTTCTGAGAAAGGCTGCGCGATGTAGAGATTCTTTGCAAGTTTCTCCCAGTATGGAGAGATACAATGAAACCTTTCTCTATGAATGTTTCTTGGTCATCATCAGTTTTTCAGCGTCGTGGGATAAGGAAAGGCGCAAAGAAGAAAATAGTTTGGAGGAGAGGGTAGGTGATATTTCATTATCTTCTTTCAGTCACTTTGTATTTATATCAGAGAAGACTGCATTCCATGGGGGAGAAGATAGTACTACCAATACCTGATCATACCAGGATTTGAATTCTGATTTGCTACGCCCTTGGAATTTGGGGAACTTTGGTGTTAGCTGTTTTTTGGTCAATTTCTGTTGTAGATGAATCATTTCTGTCATTGTGACGTGATGATGGGCAGGTGGCGGAATCACATGTTGGGACTGCACGTGTTTTGTTAGTGTTGGAAAAAATGTGTTGAAAGGAACAGGCAGAGTTAGTTTTAGCGGTTGCGTCAAAGTTTATGAAAATGGAAGAAAAAGAAGCTACGCGGATACAGTACGTGGAAATACATTATCACAGATATAAATTGTGAATTTATGAAGATGGATGAATGAACATGCGTATGTATGCATACACACATATCTCTGTGTGTGTGTGCTGTGTGTGTTTTATACATGATGAATGAGTAAGAATGTGAGGATATAAATATAATGAACATTGATATCTTCTCATTCTGTAAAGATAAATACTACTGTAAAGAAATAAGTTTTCAACAGAATTAGAAACAACATCTAGATCAAGTTCATTGTTTGATCTATTGTTTCAACATTATCTTTACAGAAAAACTACACTTATTTGAGGAGTTATAGATTAAGAAGTTTTGGCATATGAATGCAGAAGAAATAGACACGTTGATCAATCAAATTGAAAACATTCAAATCAATCTAAATAATACGCGTCAACAATTGAATAATATCAGAGCCAGAGCAGTAATCAACAACGCAGAAATTCGGCCACATCCAGAACCTGAGGAGGAAGAACAAGGTACTGACAGATCCTTGAGAGTAGGAGGTAGAGTTGAAATTTTGAACCCGGTTCGCCTTAGAGGCTCCATCAGAAGCAGCAGAAACGTTTAAGGAACAGCCCAGAGATTCGCGCAAGGAGACCACGTCATAGTACGGGAGAATTTAAGGAGGAATCGAAACAGTAGCGTAGACTCATATCAGGATATCCGTCGTGCTAGACACAACGTAGGACGCATTATCGAAGATACAAACAGTCTGTGAAACCAATATTCAATCCAGTAACAATTTTGAGTAGAAGTGAATTCAACAATTGTGAACCATGAGTTCTTCACATTGAAGCAAGAAGAAATTAAATCATATTCAAGAAAAATTATTCTTTGGTCACAATTTTTCCAAACGGAATAGATTGCATAAACAAGTTTGAAACATCATGGCAGATCAACAAGGTAATCTTCGGACTGCAAACGAATCGACCCCAGATGCTGCGCGTAGCAACAACCAAGCAGTCAATAAACGCCGTAATCGTTTTACCAGCAACAACAAGAGAACAGGTCGAATGTCATACAAAAACAACAATGGAAAATTCAAGGGAGAGACCGCTGATATGGATGCTAATGTTTTCCAACTACAGGAGGAGTCTCAAGACCCCACTCAGTACAAGAAAACAAAGGATGCCCTCGAGCGTTATGCTTGTAAAACATATACAAGCGATACGGGAACTCTGTTTGAGAAAGAGATGCTACTGCCAACCATCGTAAAGCCAATGAAACCTGTCTCTGTGGCAGATGAAGTAGATATTGAGGTATATGTACAAGAAAAGAAGTATTTTTCCAAAGAACTACGTACCTTGTCCAAAGAACTTAGAGCTTTCTTTTCAGTCATCTATGGACAGTGCTCTCAAAATGTCCGCACCAAGTTGCAGTGTTTCGAAGACCTGGAAGGATGAAAACAAAGTGGAGACTGTGGAAAGCTATTAGAAGCCATCGAACAGGTGCTCATGAAAGATGAACACCAGAAAAATCCGTATCTGATGCTTTATCGGCAACAGAGATACCTTACCTCCTACAAGCAGAAAGAACATCAAACCCTGAGTAGGTACAATGATGTCTTCAACACCATGGTCGGGGGATTCGAACGCTTTGGTGGTTCCTTCGTGCAGCCATACTTTGTTGAAAGGGTTTTGGAAGAAGAAAATCCAGGAAAGATGCTCACCGATGACAATATCCCCCTCAATGCCATTTATCGAAGTAAGGCACGCGGGCGGTATCTCGCAATGGAGTTCTTGATTGGCGGTAGAACAGAATCATTTGAGGATCTCATTACAGACCAAAACAATGATTTTTTGAAGGGTCATGATTATTTCCCCAAGGATTTGACTGAGGCATTTAACCTTATGTCAAATTGGTCCCTGAGGAAAGGCCTTGGTGCACCAAGAAATGTAAGGATTTCGCAACGCAACCGGCCAAACGTTGATTTTCTACAGAACGCTGCAAAGAAAATCAAGCCAATCGGCAAAGAAGTATCTGGACGCGACGGCAAGGTTTTCGCAAACGTAGAATGCTACCGCTGTGGGCAGTATGGGCATTACTCAAACCAGTGCCCTGTTGCGTTGTATCAACAAGGACGTAATGCCGCGCCCACGTTCATGGACTATTTGTGTTGTAACTCAGGATGTGATTGAACGCATTCACGGGATAGCTCAAGCTCAACCTTCGTCTGAAATAGGAAATGATCCAATCTTTGTATGGTCACCTAGTAATATCATTTCTGATCTCGATGACATCGAAGGAGCGCAAGCATATACAAGCGACGTTCATCAACTAAAAGAAAATCAAGAAATTCAAACAACAATAAAATCAACTTGAACAGAACCTCGAATTAAATGAAGAAGTGCATGAAAACAATAAAGAAGAAGAAGAGAACCTCGAAATAAATGAAGAAGTACATGAAAACCATGAAGGAAAAGAGAACAAAAAATAATAATGCAGATTTAAATACAGCAAAAGAACAAGAAAATAACTTTGAAACAGAGAATGAAAATAATGAAGAAATCAATACCTATATAAGTGGAAATACGATGATTGCAGATAAAATGTTGGAAGCAGAAGAAAGTAAGAATGATGAAACCAAAAAAATATGGAAGATGAAAGGAGCGCGCAAAATGAATCTATAGAGAATGGTAACACGAATGAAGAAAGAAGCACTTTTGAATCAAGACAGTAAGTGTGATTCCGCTGAATTATACGCGAATGTGGTAGGCTTATGCTTCACTCAGATCATGAGTGCAAGAAAAGGAATAAAATTGTAAGGGGAAGAAGCATTGGCTGCACTGGCCGCAGAATATGCTCAACTCGACAGCTTGTCAGTATTCACACCACGTGATGCATCGAAGCTGAATAGAAACGAGAAAAAGGAAGCTTTAAGAACAATCCATTTGATAAAGAAAAAGCGATGTGGCAAAGTGAAAGGTAGAACGGTGGTTGATAAAAGAGATCAAAGAGAACAGTACAGTAAAGCGGAAACATCCTCACCAGCTATTACTTTCGAAAGTTTAATTGCAGCATTTGTTGTTGATGCATACAAACGACGCAATGTTGCTACATCCGATGTCTCAGGGGCATTCCTCAAGGCAGAGCAGAAGGACTATGTGTTGTTAAGGCTAACCGGTGAGGCACTGAAGGCTATACTACTAAGAGCAAATCCTGGTAAATATGAGAAATAGGTAACAATAGAGGGAAATGTAAGAGTGCTATATGTGCAACTGTTAAGAGCAATGTATGGCACACTTACTGTTGCCATATCATGGTACACCCGTGCGTTTGTTTGCGCTGTAAAGGTATCCAGGAGTTCTCGCCATGTAGCCGGGGCTTGCATGACCTATTGGTGAGGTAATTATGCTTTACTTGTTGGAATTTCCAAATTGGATTAATTGGATTCCAGGTAGACAACTCTTGCAGGATAAACTGTAGTCGAGGGTACGAATATCATAAGTACTCTTGGCTGTAGTCTAGAAAATCAGGTGGTGTGGAGGTAGTGGTCGTAAGACACCGTTATCCACGCTCGGTCTGGGGTGCGATTCCCCGGCATCTTAATTTTCCGTCATGGTAAGATGCTTAAAAAGTATCGAACTCCTACGTAAGACTGATATGAGTTGTAGTGTATACAGGCCTAAGGCAACCAGAGGGCAGGGAGGTATTAGAACACGGGTAGTGTGTATCTCCTGTCAAGAGTTGTAAGGTGGTGTTGGAATTTCCAAATTGGATTAATTGGATTCCAGGTAGACAACTCTTGCAGGATAAACTGTAGTCGAGGGTACGAATAGGGTAAGTACTCTTGGCTGTAGTCTGGAAAATAAGGTGGTGTGGAGGTAGTTGTCGTAAGACACCGTTATCCACGCTCGGTCTGGGGTGCGATTCCCCGGCATCTTAATTTTCCGTCATTACTAAAATTAGATGGACGAAGGGATACGTACAACAGTTTCGGCTTTTCTTCAATCAAAGTTTCTTATTTTGTATGTAATTTAATAACGGCAACCTTACAGTCATACATAGAGAAACAATTTCATGTTGCTTATGGGAACGAGAGAGTGATACATTCGAGGAGAGGAAATACTAAAGTATGAAAAGAAGAAATTCCATAGAGTATCCTAAAGGAAAGGCTTAGTGTTATCATTGTTCACGAGGCCACGAATCATTGCACCCTACATTTTTCCATAGATTCACAAATAATTCAAGAAAATGAAATGGTATGAGCAAATACAGAAGTCCAGCGTATCTCCAAAGACGGTGCTCTATTTATTGCTTTCGAAAAATCTTGATTTTTTAATAAGATAGATGCGATGTAGGTTTAATTTTATCGTACAGAAATGAATCTTTTTTCGGTGGTTCGGCAGCACACACAAAAAACACAAAAAATGATGATGGGTGTCACAAACATAACACATATTTGGCTGTCACGCAATTGCAAATTCGTTCGCACATTTCGAAAGAGAAATTAGATTTCCAAAATTAGTCACATCTCTTCCAACCACAACTAGCTAGATTACTTGATTCCGAAACATTCATTGTCATGACTCGAAGAAGAATCGTTACGCTTCAGTCGATGCCAATCTTCTCTGCTCTTACTATTTGCGAGATCCATTTTTAATTTAACAACTGTCGCTTCTAATATTCGTGTCTTTTCGGCATCGTTCCTATCGGCAGTTGTTCCTGCAGAAGATTTTGCGTGACCTGTGAGCTGTAATTTTAAAGAAGCTACTTCCGCCCTTAAACGTTCCGTTTCATCATTTCGCAATTTCACAATTTGTTTGTTTTTTTCCAATTTATGCTTTTGTAGTTCGGTGACCGATAACCTCTTCCGTAGTTGTTGTTCCAGAAGCGATACTTTGTGCGTCAGGACTCTGTTCTCTTGTTGCATGTATTGAAATTTTTCCAAAAGATCATGGTATTCCGACACCGAATTTTTCACGAGATCTAACTGTGACGTTAGTTCCGCGATTCGATATTGCTGAAGTTGGAAGAGTTGTAAATCCGAAAAGTCGGAAAGAGGGTCACTTGCGCTTCCTATCGTTGCTTGGTCGACAAGGGATGCTTCATCGCCTTTCACACTTGATTTTTCTCCATTTGCAATATAGGCATTGTACCAAGGAGATGAGTGTAGTAGGTTCTTTACCAAACGAGGATTGGCGTTGAGAGCTTGATGCAGCTTAATTGATTCGGACGTAATGCTTCTTTCATCATGGCCTACTATATCGTATTCGTGTTGGGGACGTGATGTATTTGTCGAACTAGATTTGTCGTTTCGAGTGTCACTGCTTCCATTCCATTGATGAACAAACATATTGATGGCATGCTCGTATTCCTTTGAATCTTGAGTTATATCGTCTCGATCAATATGAATTGACATTTTCCGGTTACGTCGATCCTATAATCCTAGACTATTGATCTTTGTGCAAAATCACAATTGATTTAAGATGAAGAAATTCTAAGAACCGAAATTATGTGGAATGGAAATCACGGCCTCAACGATTACGGAATAGTGATTTGATAGAGGTCCGTAAGAGAGCACGGATACAATGTAGATTGGAGGTAGAAACAAATCTAGCACTGTACAATTATACAAATGCACATACGCTAGAGCAAAGCCCTTCCGAAAGAAATATGGTAGACATATGACAGAAAATGCATTTCGCATAGGAATGTTCACTATTATTTACGTACTTCCGAGATTAATTACACTCTCTTCATTAGATGACTAATTAAAATACACATGAAAGAAATTTCATTTTGTGGATAAGTAAAAATTGGAAGAAACCATATTTTGGTTCATTGGTACCACTTGCTACATTGATAATGTTCCTATTGTGTCCATGTTGTTTCGAATGAGCCACGGAATTGGAATGAGATTCCCCTAGGAACATCATTTTTCCATGCAGACGAATGATTGTTTCTGACAGCAGTCACATGATGGGATTACTATTGGAAACCAACATATGTAAGAGCTAAATTAATCCCACCACGAAAGAATGTTTTTTTTTTAAAGGGTAGGCCGATCAGTTATATGACTTCGTTTCGGTATTTGGGACTATGACAACCAAAGGTGTAGTATTCGATAGACACATTTGTACAGCTTTCTCTTGCCACATGACTTCGTAGTGGTTATTTTCTTTCACGGACAAAAAGTTCTGCATTTGTCGTTCCTATTTTATAACGAGCTTCAGCAAGAAATCCATTCCCCAAATAAATTCGTCTAAATGGATCAAAGTACCATTGGTAGACCTACGTGCGAAAAATTTCTGTTATATAGTAATTTACTATTAAAAAGCCTAAATTGATCTTGATAACTCGTTTGTACTTCGAACCTTAGGCCCTCCCCCAAACCTCATTTAGTAGCTTTTCATCCTATCGTTTTGGCAATCGTGACACAATAGTCGGAAGAGAGTTTGGAATGACGAATGCTTTCCGTCACAACATTGTTCCATAACACGCACGCACGGAATAACGATCTTTTCCAACAGTTATTTTTGGCGGGTGACTTGTTCGAATTTTTTGGGAAAGATGAACGACTTGTCCTTTCCTATTCCATGTTCCTAGGAATGTCATAAATACTCTCCAATGAATAGAGTCATTGAAACTATCTAATCTTTCTTCTGGTTCCTTGTTGTAGTTTGTCATGACTATCGAATGTACATCATTATAAACCTAGCTGTAATAAAATAACCTGCATCGTTGAATATCGAAATAGTGACTACATATCCCAATCTTTATTCAGGAGGTTTTATCTTTTGACACACTCCTGAATATAGGACGTTCCAAGTCACCCTCCAACAACTAATGTAGTTTCTCATTCGGAACCTACCATGATATGAGATGACAATCCATCCTTCGGATTCCCAAAGGACATTTCCCCAATTCCAAAATAGGTTCGTTCCATTTGGGGACTCGAGCATCGTTTTCTCCAAATGACGAATACTTGCTGGACATTGGGAGCCATCCATAGAGGAGTAACGTCACGGCAAACTAACTCTATTCGAACATTCCTTCCTTCCTTCCTTCGTTCGTTCGTTCGCCTGGAACTAGTCGAAATCTTAGGGTACTCCCGAAGAGGTTCCAACTCGTGGCTGAATGACGTCAATCCTTTGGTATATTTCCATCCCCTACCTATATAGTACGTACGATATTACGTAGAAAGGAATCCAAGGGGGTCTTTGGGGAAGATACCCAACCCGCCATACTATAGCTATGGAATGGAAGCCTAGATCCGGGGCCCGGGGGCAGGATGTCCCTTCCCCTATCAACATAGTTAGGAACGAACGAAATCCCATGATTAGGAATAGTAACCCTCTTAATGAATATTGGAAATTTTGGAAGTTTTGATCTTGCGATAAGTTTTTGAGAATCCAACAAATGCCTCCACCACCCTTCCCATCCCGCATTGAACCCATCAAATGTCCCGCCTTTGCCATATCCTGGCTCGGACCCACCTGCTACAATGATGCCTCCACCCTCGCCTACGGTGGAGGAGGAGGATCCGCACGCACCGGCATCTCCAACAGTATCACCGTCGTCTCCCTCCCACCCTCCTCCTCTCCCCCTCTTCCTCCTCCCCCGAAGACCCTCGATGTCCTACCACCACCCTTGATTTCTCCCTCGAATAGTCATAAGATTGATACCGGAGATCAAATATGTGTTGGAATGGACATGTTGCATTATGGACCCAAAGTGGAAGATATTCGATTACTCGCGGCGATTGGGATGGAGATACGGTTGTACAGTGCGACGACGGGGACTTTGTTAGCATGTACACGAGTGGACAATGATGGAGCGAATGTGGTTGCTTTGCGTCCGGGAGGGGAAGCGTGTGTGGTGGGATGTGAAAATGGACGTGTCTTGCTTTATCACATTCGGAAGGCTCCCTCCTCCAACTCCACGGAGACAGAGACAGAGACAGAGACCGAGACGACCGAAAAGAATCTTCCATTTCAATTTCAACCCGTCGCCACCGCCGATGGGCATTTCCAATCCACCTCCATCAAAAAAGGAGTCTGCAGTATCACCTATTCCCCCCATCCTCATTTAATCCTCTCCAGTGCCCGTGATGGAACCGCACGTGTCTGGGATGCCCACAATGGTGCCCCTCTCGCCACCCTCACCTGTTCCATCACCGATCCCCAGGCACCACCACCACCTCCCTCCAAACCCAAACCCAAACGACCATCTCCCATCCTCGTCCGAGGATGTGCCTTTGGTCCCACCGATCAACGGATCTATACCTGTCAATCCGGACGCAAAGGACGGGCCTATTGTTCCCTTTGGAAACTTGCTCCTTCCAATGCTTCATCGGACGGTCCTCCCATCT
>Ga0209092_10003345_pt1 | contig 13982 bp, 6 predicted proteins | sample FraStrMetagenome_FD_187446 | JGI IMG/M metagenome (GOLD analysis project Ga0209092, IMG submission 187446) | Marine eukaryotic phytoplankton communities from Arctic Ocean - Fram Strait ARC3M Metagenome (SPAdes) (version 2) | ecosystem: Environmental > Aquatic > Marine > Oceanic | place: Fram...
GTGAGTCAGCTGCTGCTACATTTGATCTTGATCACTTAAACGAATTATTATTGGATGCGGATGGAGCTGAAGTTATAGACCTTATGCAAACACGTTCGGATTTGTAGATGCTAAGATGCCTTTTATTCTTTGAATAATACATATATCTACATTTTCTCTGAAAATGGCTTTTAGTTGAATAAAGCCGCAAACACTTCCTTAATTCACATTCATTCATGAGGATATGAAATTAATTTAAGTTTCTGAAGGTGAAATTGACTGTGAAAACTATTCATGATGTGTATTGTTGTTATTTTTAAAGAAATGATGAGTATCATCTCCTACATTTTTTCGACCTTGAATCATTGTTGTTCCAAATAGGTCAATATATTGCCCTTTCAAGTAAAGTGAAATTTAGAAAAACATGACTATTGAACAGTTGAAATAGATTGTCTGCTGTGTGTACATTTTATATTTCTTATTCGTAATCCAACAAAAGCTGCAAAATAGTTGTTTCTTCCAGCCCTGCTTGTCAGAATCTAATATTGTAACTTACATACAAAAAAATCATTGCATTAAAATTCGTCTTCAAATATTTTAAGTGATGCGATTTGATCATGGAATAAATCTGAGCTCCACGAGTCGTGAATGAATGTTCTATTGCATCTTCAAAATGACAAAAACAACAGAAAAAACACAAATGAGGAGCAATCCTTTTAGAGCTTCAAGATAGTTTCATGATTTTTTCATTATGCGAAACATGAATGAATACACATGAAATATTTACGTATTATGGAAAAATGCGCCAATAGATTATAAAATACTGTTATAGTTGTATTGATGGGAAGTAAGTACGTACGATTTTTTAGGCTTTGACAACGACGCATCAATGCTGCTTTCACAAATTATAATTAATGATCAGCTAATAATTCACTTGAAAATGATAGCTGAAACAAAAACAACAACTAAAAATACTCAACCATTGAGAAGGAAAATATTTTCACCAGTAAGAAGAATGTCAGTAAAGCAGCCTGATTCCCTTCATGTTATAGGTATAGAAGTGGATTTAGAAAAAGAAAGACAGTTTATATTGAGCCCTTTAAGTAATCCTGAACATATGCAGGGTTCACCTTTTGGCGCTCAAGTTTATAATAAGGAGGGTCGACACAAAATCAACAAAAAATCTCTCGACTGCAAAGATGATAGCTGTGAAATATTTCCTGAATCCTACAGTATTCATTGGAGTGCCACATGCAGTACCAAGTCCACAACAGATGCTGATACAGACGAATTACAACCCGAAAATGATTTTCTCGCAAGAGGAAAAGCTTCAGTTGATGAAAGTAATACTTATGGTGCACCATACGCACCTATTTTAATATCAAAACACAAATCGAAGCCAATATGGGCGCATTTACAGGGTTTGTTCCGACATAATCTAAATTTTTGTGTAATTGATGGGACTAGTTATGACGATGATGGCAAGACGGTCGATAAATTAACACAAAGTGATACAACAATAGACAGTATTACTCAACCTTCTACTCAAAATTTATCTCTACCAGGTAAATCTGAAATTGGGCTTGAAATTGAAGAGAATCAGAATACGTTGAACAATGAGAAAGAAGCTCTCTGCGAGGAGTTTGAAGAAGAAGTACACCAAATTAACTTGGATCTGAATGAGAATATTCTCTCTCTACAATATAACGAAGTTCTTCTCGAGAAGGAACAGTCACAAAAACGAACAAGAGTGCTAGAAGAAGCACTTGAGAGTGTATATTCTGAATTAAATCATATGATAATGGAAAGTAATTGTGCAGACCACAGCTCGTTCGAGAAGAAAATAAACATTCGAGAAAAAAGCAAAGATGGAATTCATGATAAATTCAGTGGTGTGTTATATCTAACCCAAGAAATCATTAATGAAAAAAGAACGACCCAACTGAGCTTAGATTCTGCGGACTCTCAAATCTGCCAACTAAAAGAGGACAACAAGAAATGCATGTCACAAATTAGAAAATTGTCTACAGATTCTGAAGCGGTGCAAAATCAAAAAAAGAGCTTAATAGAGAAAAATGATAAGCTAAAGATAAAAAATAAGAATCTCGAACAAGACCTTTCAAAAAATAGAGAAAGCAATGAAAGTCTAATTGAACAGAGCATCAAATTCAAAACTTTACAATCAGAGAATATGGCGAAACTCAAGAGCAAAGATAACGAGATATCAAGAATGAATGACCGAATAAAAAATTTAGCTAGACAAACAAAGGATTTAAGTGATAAGAAGGAAGTAATGGATTGGTCGGTTTCCAAATATGAAGCAAAAATCAAGTCATTTGAAGAACAACTTAGAGCTCAAACTGTAACTCTTTCACAAAATGAAGCAAACTACAGAAATGTTATGAGTGAATGCGAGCAGATTAACGAGAGCAAAATCAAAGAAATGGAGAATAAAGAAGTAATGCTTTTATCAATTAAAAAGAACTTGGAAGAAAAACTTGAAACAGCGTTGAGGGAGGTTCAACGTATATCTGCGAAAAATGAGAAATCTCAAGCGACTATAAAGTCTCTTGAGGATCATATTAATCGATGTAACACAGAGAGAGATAAAATGAAATTAACAATTTTACGAGATAAAAATGTGATCGAGCAATTCGAAACAGATGAAGAGATATTGTTGCATAAGCTTGAACAAGCATTGGAAAAGGCGGCAATATGTAAAGAAAAGAGGACGAACTTAGAAGAAACGAATGCTGTGTTGATTTCAACTAATAAAAACTTGGAAGAAAAACTTCACAAATCTTTGATCGAGCTTGAAAATATATCAATAAAAACGAAGGCTGACGAAACAACCATAGTTGCTCTTCGCAAAGAGATTAATGGGGTGCTGAAGCCAAAAATTGCCACTTTCACCAAAAACTTTAATATTGGCGTGCAGACAATTTCGAGACTAGAATCATCCATGGAAAAAAATCAACTTCGATCTCTTAGTAAAATAAAGAGCCTGAAGCTTGAAAAAGATCATGCGATTTCTATTGTCAGAAGGCTGAAGGATCAGATAGCTCAAGAAACAAAAGTCGATACAGACAGCGGGAAAATCATCTTTGAAATGGAAGCAAAAATTCAAGAGCTTGAACAGAAAAATATAAGTTTGAAGCTAGAGAATGAAACACTTAGTGTAAGCTCAAAACGGCAACAAGAAGAGTTACGTCGAATTGAAGCGGAAGTTGCTGAGAAAAGAAATATTATCGATGAAAAAGAAAAGACTGCAACAGAACTTAAAGAAGAAAAAATAATTGAACAAAACAATACTTGTATTGAGATGGCGCATATTAACGTGGTAGAAGAAAAAGGTATCGCAGAGAAAAAGTTTGCTCAGCTTGAACAGCACATTGAAAAGCTTGAATTGGAAAAAAGAAACTTAGAAAATATGTTGGAACACTCTCAAAATCTAAAAAAAATTCACGATGAAAAGAAAGAAGAACAAGAAGTCGCAATCAAGGAACGTGATGATTTAATAAAAGATCTTCGAAAACTTCATGAGAAAAAGTTGCAAGTGTTCCTTAAGGAAAATGATCGATTGAGAGAAAATATTCTTCATCTTGAGTCATGTAGTATTGACTTGGAATATGATATGCTATAATAAATAGTTACAGTCAAAAATTTCAAATTTTAATGAAAAAACAACAGTAATCTTATGCAAGTTTGGTTCGAGACAATATTTAGTGGCTCCACGAAAAGTTGAGAAATAGTAAATACATAGCCTCTGCGAGCAAGGATGCTAAAACGTGCTAAAGTGTGGAATATAATCATTACTACAGTAGAGAATTGTTGTTACTCTTTACAGCCTCTTGTTGAAAAGAGTTTGCAAATGAAGTAATAAATATTCTTCTGAAGAAAAGTGCACAGACGAGAATCTTATTGCTTTTCAGTCACTTCAGTGTATTCCCATTTCAAAGTTAGTAATCCATGATGAGACTATGTGATTTTGTCATCTGTACATATATTGAAGTAATCTGTAATTGTGCATAATACAACATTTTTTGTTTGTTGCATTTCGAAAAAAAGAAAGCTTAGTGTTATTGTATATTTTAATCGGCTTTTGATAACGGAACGAAGTAAATCATTGTAAAATGATCAAAAAGAACGATAAAGCAGAGTATTTTGTTGCTATGTAATGCAATTTTAGCACTGTTTACCAACGCAAGAAAGAAATTTGGTTTTTTATGTAAAAAAAGATTGAGTCATGCTTTGCACGGTAAGTTCAAATCTTGTCCAGAACAAAATGAAAATTTATGAAGCATGAAAAAATTTAGGAAGCATACATGTGCCTCCCGCATTTTTGACTTTATGTCATGAATTAAATACTTTGTTGTAAGCAACGGTAAACTTAAATTCAAGTCATTTAAATAAATAGAACCTTTGTAAGGGAAAAATATGAAATTTATTATCTAATTAGATGGCAAAGAAGCATGTATATATTTAATTATTTAAGAAAGATGACTGTGAGATAATGATATGAAAATGCGCCAATAAGGATTACCGTCCAGTTTCTTTAAGCCAGCACAATTTTAGACAAACAAACCAGTGAGTTTGGACCTAAATCACTTTTCAATTAGATTCAATAACATAAATTGGCAAACAATAATGAAAAAATTCTCAATATGAAAGCGCAAAGAATGGAGGATATAAAAAGATCAACTAGAAGAAATAAAGAGCTGCTTTCCCCACAGAGAAGGCCTACCATTGTGAAAACAGATAGTACGCGATTTATTGGAATAGAAGTAAATGTGGAAAAAGAACATCGCTTTGAGTTGAGTCCTCTCGGTGAGCTCGAAGTAAACACAATAGGGCCTCATCGTGACTTAATCATATGTAAGGAATTATCTCCTCTCTTAAGGAAATCTGCATCCAAGCGAAATGCAATGGTCAAATCGCAGGGAGTTTCTTTCAGGAATATACCTTTGACATCGCCTTCACATCAAGAAGACATTGGAATAAATTTAAATTCCAAAGAGTTTGAAAAGATACATACCCCTTCAAAAATTCTTTCTCCAAAGAGAGACTACGATACAGTTTATCATGATGCACACAGTACAAACTTATCTAGTCCTGGATATACTGAAGTTTTGTCTCCGAAATTGTTACGAGCAGATGAATTCAATGCAGGTTTTCCTATCAAGATTTTGAGCCCTTCTAAGCCTGCTCAAGCACGTGATAAAAAACTCCAAAAAGGGTGTCCTTCAAATGCTGCTGATATGAGAGATGATGAAAATCTACAATTTCCTCAATCTGGCAATATCCAGTGGAATGCTACCTACAGTACCAAATCCGCGTCCGATAGTGATACTGATGACATATTGCACACTATAGATGAAAGTGTTACAAAGGAAAAGTCTTCAATTCTTGAGGAGAGACTTTATGACACAGATCAACTGTCAACTGTTATTATAGAGAAAAAATCAAAGCCAATATGGGTTTATCTACAAAAGCTCTTTCAAAACGATTGCAACTTTTGCATTAAAGATGAAACTGGTTCCATAGAGAAGTTAATTAATAATAAACTTGACTCTCAAGACTACAAACAGAATCAAAAAAATAAATCATCATCGCACCGAAGTATTTTGGATGAGCATACAGAAAAGACTGAAAGAATGACTCAGAGTGATACAGCAACAGCCAACACAACTGAGAATTCTTCTCAAAATTCAAGCCCCGGCCTTCCTGAAACCTCAGCGGAAGATTCCTTTCATGATAACAAGGAGTCGTCTTCCATGAAAGTAAGGAAAGATATTTTGATCAAAGAATCCAGATCTTTTTCATCTACCTCATCTTCCAATGCTTTGATCGGCAGCTTTGGAAATGTACATGAGCTACAACAATACAAAACTTCGTTGCACAAATGTGAGATCCATGATGCGGAAAGAAAAAAAGAAAGCGATCCAAAAGGGAATAATATTGGAGATCAAAAATCTGAGTTACCTATGGAAGGACAAACTCAAGTTGATAAGAGTCCGTCCCACGTTTTCCCATCAGGATCTATTCAAAAAATGAAGTTTGGATCTGAACCTGTGTCTAACTCTCAAAATGAAAAAAAAAGCGAAAAAAGAATTAGCAATGATAATCTTCACTATTCAACAACAGAAGACGAATATTCTATGTCTACCGACAGTGATGGAAATTGGTCTCATTTTTTGCACAAAGCAAACTCTAAACATCAAAAAAAAGAATTGGATAAAGAAAACGCTTTTCAACCGAAACCTCTTCTCAAATCCTTCAAAAGTCAGTCCTGTAGGCATATTCGGGCTCCATCTATGTGTTCGATAAATACTAGGAGCACGTATGGATCAAAGGTTGGATCAATAGCATCTCTCCATAGAAGAACTAATAGTGACTTTAACTTCACCAATGATCTTCTAGGAAATATTTATGGTAACACTGGCAATTTGAGCAAAAAAAAGGACTGGATTAATCACCTACAAGCTTCTAATAAGTCAAAAACACCACCACGTAGAGCTCCTAGGACACCCCCAAGACCATCTTCCAAGACTCCACCGAGACCAGCTCCCAAAACTCCCCCTAGACCAATTCCAATTCTTGCAAAGAATGATAGCTTACATAATGCAATCACAACTAAGAAAGCAAATAAAAGTGCAAAGTCTGTGCATGACGCTAAAACTGTCAAAAAGGCAAATAGACGAGCAAGCTTGAAAAGAACCCCAACTAGAAGCAACGACACTCTTACGCCAAAAAGACCATTGTCAGGGAAGAGAATATTTTTTGAGGAACCTAAAGTTCAACACCAGGAGTCCGTTCGGCGGTTGCCTCTGTCACCACCAAGACCACCAAATTTCTCGAGCCTTCGAGATCATTCTGAGAAGAATGATTTAAGCGAATATCAAAAAGGCTGCTTTCTGCCAAAATGTTCTCACTTTAAAGAATGGCTAAAAAGCAAAAATCTTATGAATAAATGCATTTTCGAAGGTTGGATTGGATTTTATGATGGAAAGGAAAAGGGAGTATTCACGAGGCTAAAGGCAAATAAGCTTTACCGCAGGGATGATATTAGATATGCAATCGTCTTAAGGTCTCATAGATCTTTAACAATGCACTTTTTCTCATCTCCAGACGGAGCCAAGAATACCAATCATAACGTATCTATCCAAAAAATAAATCTCTCATCATTTGACATACATGTCAATATGCTTTTCGTATCAAAAAGGAAAGGCTCTTGCCTCGAGATAAGAAGGTCACATGAAACTTTGTGCTTCATCATGCCAGTAAACTTGCCTCAATTCTTTTTTGTTAATGAAACACGGACTAGGTTGATCGGCGCAAAAGCATTTGAAAACGCTCAACGAAGTATTCTAAAAAAAACACATGCATCTGACAATATCCCTCAAGGTAAAAATCAAAAGCAAGGTTGGGGTGATCCATCATATATGATGAGGTACGCACCCGAGAAACAAAATGATTCGGCGTTACATTTGATGTTTACACTAAATGGAGCAATAAAGAAGAGGTATGATGATGTGATGAAGCCTCTTTTAGCAAAAATTAGGAATGACGTTTTCCGTTAGACTTGTGCGTGTTAAAACATTTGTTCATTATGAATTTTCATGTTTTTTTATCGATGAGAAATGGAATTGATTTCTGGAAGATATTAAAAATAGAGTTTCGTGTCATCCATAATGAAGTGTACTTAATTTGTGATGTTACTTTGAAGAATACAGTATGAGTATCATTGTTGAAAAATGTTCGTTCTAAATATTGCCGTTTGCATAGATTCAGATGGAGCAATGTAAATTTCAACGAATAGAATAGCATTCATCGTTCTTTCATTTTTGGTAATAAAAAAAGCACACTCCCATTATATATTATACATCCGGCTGTTTAGTAATTGGATCTCTCTTTGAAAAATATTTCGTATTTATCATTATTAATAAAAAAAGATTCAAATGAAGCATTTTCGTGAGAATGTAGCATGCATGGTGAATTCAAAAACTTGATGAAACATCACTTTTTTCTTTCTTGGGTTGATGATTAAGGTTCTGGTTAGGGTTCTGGTTAGGGTTCTGGTTAGGGTTTGTATGAAGCATTTTCCTAGAAAAAGCAGCAGTTTTGAAAAAAAATCCGGTACGGCGGTAGCGAGATCGATTCTAGTGAAAAATGTAGAGTACGTCAAACCGTATGAGTATGCATAATTCAAACAGTCAAAAATTATCACTGCTGGTGATACTCTCTCTAGTTGTCACAACCGAGTCCGTGTTTGGCCTCATCTAGCAAGAAAGTCTCCTCATCACGTGTTTACATTGCTCTCTCAGATTCTAGTCTCCTCGAAGCGGCAGCAAATCTCAATTCTATAAATACTATCAAATTATCGATCTATTAGGTCTTGATATAGATGCAGCAGATATAATGATATCCCGAACGCAAATTCTAATAACAATCTCATCATTATTCATAAATTTGAATGCTGTGAACACATCAGTTATTGCACATTCTACGACAAATCCATTTTCAGTAAACAATGAGTCTGTACTACAACGAAATCAGCGAGAAATAAATGTTCCTGAAAAATCTACTTTGCAACAAATACCTAAATTGACTCGAGAAGAATCAATTAATGAGCAGGAAATTGAAGGAACGAACAAAAAAGTCAATGTTCCACAATGGATGATTAAAGTGCTGCAGTTCCGTCAAGAATTATTTTTACAGATTATAGAGCCAATTATCGTTATCATCCTAGGACCTGTTGATCCGTCTCTACCATTTTCACCACACTACGAGAAAGCACAAAGTATGCTCATAGATGATAATTATCCAGGTACACAAAATAAAACAGGCAACATGATGGGTGAAGTCCAATACCAACTCTCAAATGGAAAAGTCACTAATAATGAACTTAATTTTGATGCTTCGGGTGAAGGTAGGCGGCTTAGTTACTTACCGGATTTTGTTCAAAACAAATTGAGTGATGCATCATACTTTCAGGAAACTTCAATGTCATTTGCTACATTTACAATGCTTTTTTTTATCATGAACTGCGTTTTAATGATATTCCTGAATTGCTTTTATCACAATCAAAAAACAAGTCCACTTTTCATTTCTCCAAGGAGACATAGGCTACCGAAACTTGTTCCACCGCCATTACCAGTGAATGGATTTTTCAGTTGGGTGAGTCCTCTCTTCATCTCTTCTATAAAATGTGTTTATTTCATGAAACGTCATCATAACTCTTTGTATTATCTTCTTTATGAATCAGATCAAAATTATTTTGTTCATTTCAGATGAAGAGGTAAGGCGTTTCATTCATTTCCATACATCAATCATTTTGTGTCATCAATATATCTAAAAGTATCTTGAACTTGAAAGATAATAAATCGAATAGGATTTGATTCTCTTATTTTTCTCCGTTTCCATCGACTTGCTCTCCGATGCATCGTGAAAATGTCTGTCTTTTCTTTCATTGTCCTCCTACCCATAAATTTCACTGGAGGGTAAGTAAACATGCTTTCGTTTTTATGATATGTCGAATACTATATGGTCTTACGCCTTTGTCTTCAATTCAGGGAAAGCTATAACTTTGGGAATGATCTCAAGGGTTATGTTGGAGAATTAGTTTTTACGGACTTTTTACTTTTCACAATGGCGAATGTAAGCGGAGGATCACCACGGTTATGGGTACATTGCTTTGCAGCCTATCTTTTGACAGGGATTGTTGTTAGAGAATTACTTGCAGAATATAATGCGTTTCATAATATTCGCCACCGTTATTTGTTGTCAAAGGAAGCCCATTTGCGGACTGTTCTAGTTTCTAATATACCTCGTCACCTACGGTCCGCAAGAAAAATTACGACATACTTCAAAAATGTGTATCCAGATGCAGTGAAATCTGTATCGATTGCTCAAAATTTGCTGAGGTTAGAATCTCTTGTTGGAGCGCGAACAAAGATTCTTGCAGAGATAGAAAGAGAACTTTTGGTGCTATGTAGAAATGAGAAACGTAAACTTGTAGATCAATCAGGTTGGGACCGTTTCAAAGTAAATTTTTCTTGCTGGAGCTTTATGGAAATATTATCATGCTTTGATAGTGCGCAGGATCGAATGACTAAGTTGTACGACAAGCTCGAGAATATTAATGACAAAATTGAAAAGGAACAAACCAGGAGAAAACGTGTAATGAAGAAGCTCGATAAAATGGAGGCCAATGAAGGCAGTGATGAAATTGATTACTATTTAGCCTCTCCTTTTGTAAAGGATTCAGAGCAAGTGAAGAATGGCTCGCTGCATCATGTTCTTCATGACGAAGTTGTCCCAATATCTATGGTTAGTGCTGGAAAACCGCGGAATCCAGGAAGACCTGTGCGAGAAAATTTTAAATATCAACCCCCATCTCTGAAAACATCACCAACAGATGATGAAACTATTATTTCTGATACTATGACAGACGCATATGCCTCTAATAATCCGTGGACTGATGATAGAAATAGAGGACTATTTCAACGTTCTCCTTTACGAGATGTTGAAGACAACGCCCATGGAACGTCTCTTATGGAAGGGGCGTTGAATGATAAGGAGAAAGATAAGAACAAAAAGCTGAGGCTTAGAAATCTAAGAGCATTTTCACGGGCAAAACAAGCAATCAAAAAGTACTCTCGTATAGCAAGAGAGACTAATTTCTTTGGGCAACCTACGAGCTCTGGATCTCAAAAATATCAGGAAACTAACTCAGACTATTTATCTACTGTATCCAATGAACATATTGAACATCATACAAACGAAGTCACAGACAAGGCTTTTGTTGTCATGAGAACATTTACTGCATCTACCATTGCTATACAATCTATGCATTCATCTAGACCTGGTGCAATGCATGTGACTACTGCACCGGAACCTCGGGATATTTTATGGGAAAATATTTATGTGTCTAAGGGAGCAAGGCGTATGAGATCATTTGTCGGTGATACTGTTGTATTGTTCATTATAGTTTTTTATATTGTCCCCGTTGCTACTGTCGCTATATTAGTTAGCGAAGCGGCTTTAATATCAGCATCACCTCGTCTTGCACAACTTGATCAAGCTTCTGCACTTTTTTCCTCAGCAATAGCTTTGGTTCAGCCAATATGTCTTGTTGGAATTCAACAGCTTTTACCACCTTTATTCATGCAGATTGGAAAAGCTGAAGGAATGATTGCTTTTAGTGAAGTTCAGATGAGAGCCTTCTCGCGATACTTTGGTTTTCAAGTACTGAATATCTTTTTAGTGACCGCAGTTGGGGGGATTATTTTCGATACACTTGCAAAAATAATTGAAAATCCAGAAGCAGCTTTCAAACTGTTAGGGAATTCCCTTCCAAAAATGTCCTCATTTTTCATTTCTTTTGTAATGATGAAAACTTTTTTTGGCTTAGGAGTAGAGCTGGTACGTATCATGAGCATTGTTCAATCAATGCTTCGATATATATTGTTTCCTAGATCAACTCTTAGAGCACAAAGATCCGTACGCATTGGTATGCGAGCTATAGATGACCCAGGGTGGTTCCCATTTCACAAAATTTTGGCCCAGGATATGCTCGTGGTTGTAATTAGTGTTGTTTTTGCTGTGGTAGCTCCGTTGGTTTTACTACCTTGTGCACTATTCTGCTTTTTTAGCCGTATTACATGGACGCATCATCATTTGTACGTATATGAGAGTGTCTTTGAAACTGGTGGGCAATTTTGGCCAAAAATCTTTCGAAGATTTATATTCGGCTTGATAATTTCTCAAGCGACAATAACTGGACAATTTATTTTGAAAGAGGCAAAAATAGAAGCATTGTAAGTACTTTGAGTTTGTTGCCTACAGTTTAAAATTATTTCATCAAATTCTGATTTTGTCAATACGTCTTTACTACAGAGCAACTTTGGCTTTGATGGCTATGACTTACTTTTTCTTGCGATCCACTCGCGCGAGATATGACCAGTCAAGTTACACTCTACCTTTAGAGGTAGCAACAATAATGGATATCAGCGAAAGTCAAGAAGAGGAAATTCTGCGGCAGAAAAAAAAAGGGTATGTTAATTCTGAAAGTGACCAGGATGGAACACTAAATGGACCATATGATTTTGAGCATGGTCTTGGGAAGGTCATCGGAAAGGTTGATCCATTTCAACATGCATATGTTCAACCATCACTAAGAGCAGTAGCCCGAGCTCGCCCAGAACAACCATTTCCTCCTGCGCAGCTAGGACGAGAAGAAGTGCTTTTGGGTAGTAGATGGAAAAATTCTGAGCAATACCAGGATTCTTCCAATCAATTTACAGAAGAAGATACTCTAGATGATAGCGCTTCAGTAAGATTAAAATCAATGAGTCAAGAAGATCGTAGACTTGTCGATAAATGGTGGGAAGAACAAATGTTACGCGCTGGAAAACAAAATTGGTTATCTGTTTTATCAGGGCAAGAATGTGGAACTTTGTTGATAGGACCAAGTATGTCAGCCCCGATATCAGGAATAATTACTTAAAAATCCTCAAAATCTATCTTGGGTGTTGTTGGATTTCTATCACGAATCTGAAAGATACTCTCGGAAGCTGTCGAAGACATTTGTAGCTTTAAATAATTGTTGCTATAGGCCCAATTCTAATTCTTCGTGACATCGAAAATGAAAGGACGTGTACATAATGTTAGAAATGTCTTGCTCAAACTTGTTTGATTCGACAAAACCTTCAATGAAGTTTTCTACTTTGTTTCCAGCTGACTTAAATTGATAGAAATGAGACAACAACACAAATGTTCGTTGATTTTTTTATGAATTTCTTTTTGCACACCATAAAGCTTTTTCCGTAACCGACAATATTTTCCATCTAGAAGCGATTATCTTCCTAACAGCAGCATAATTTGATGATGATAATAATAGTCTGTCATGATTATAGCGAAGAATGGAGAACGATTTTAATTTCTTTTTTAACCAGTCTGCAATGGCGAAATCCCATTTAAATGATATTATAAAATTATAAACTATTTTTCATTTTTATTCGAAGCAAATACGAAGATTCTAAATCAAATTCTTAATGCTAGCAAGAAAACTTTTAGAGTAGAAACTTTCTTAGCAATTGTTACAAAACATTGCTAAGTATGAACTGAACAAATATGTACTTCAGGGCCTGAAAATGAGAGGCGATATTTTCAGTACTCGATCTGCAGCAGCCAGAATGGCATAAATAAATCCATTGTCTGCCAGTACACCATCATCCAATTTCCCATCGCCATGTAAGTTCTCATCTGAAGAAATCAACGTGGCTGTATGATGAATTGGATCGAACCTGAGGGGACTATTTGCATAAAAAGGCATTACATATAGAAAACCGTGGTCTCTACCTTCTACAATTCCACTCCATTTTAAAAAAGTTCCTGTAACAAGATCAGGACCAACCAAACGAGTGGACTGATTTTTTATATCGATCAGGAGGACTTGACTTGCACTACTAGCAGAACTTGTATATATATTACCACCATCTTGTACAAAGACACCGTTATACCACTTATATATGCCTTCATATTCGTCGCCAATAAAAGAAGCGGTACTAGTTCCAACATCAATTTTTTACACTGCATTGTTAGCATCGAATGGTATGCAATATATGTTTCCGTCCAATCCCACTACACCGGAACGCCATTTATATTCACAACTTCCGAAATCATCTCCTATTTCGTTGAGAGGATGTGTAATGCTGAAGGGGTCAAACACCACCACTTTATTACGTCCGAATGGTACGAAGAATATTTTGCTCTTCGTTTGACAAACGCGTGATATTTGATGACGAGTAAAGTGGAGGGTTCTTCCAGTAGAGGACATGTTACGATAGATATTTGTTTTGCCACCAAAGAAATTTTTTTCTCTCTTAATGTTAGTTCAGTTTGAATGAAAGCTTCTCTTGTAAATCCTTTCCGTGTTTCAATCCAATCAATCAATATAGGAACTTGAATGAATTTACTTCTCTTACATTGAAAAGAAGAAG
>Ga0209092_10003346_pt1 | contig 13974 bp, 8 predicted proteins | sample FraStrMetagenome_FD_187446 | JGI IMG/M metagenome (GOLD analysis project Ga0209092, IMG submission 187446) | Marine eukaryotic phytoplankton communities from Arctic Ocean - Fram Strait ARC3M Metagenome (SPAdes) (version 2) | ecosystem: Environmental > Aquatic > Marine > Oceanic | place: Fram...
AGAATAAGCTTACGATGCCGTAATGCTGAACTTCATAAGCGTATGGGAGAGTAAGAGTTTTCTGAACTTCCATAAGATGTTCGATTATGAATATTTAGTTGACTGATAAATAATGCAGAATCGAGGGTAGTGTTTTACATATGACGTATGCAAATCAAAGAATTGTAATAGACACGATAACCTTATAATTTTGACTTTTGAACTTTATATTTTATGACAATGGCGATTTTGGAATATTGATAAGACCGTCGATTATTTAACAGTTGGAATCAATCTAAATCAAAAATGTTTGTGTTTGAGTAAAAATTCCGAGACGATCAAAGAAAAAGTCTTTAAAATGAGTTTAGGTTTATTTATCTTGAGTAGTATGCAAAAAATATGCAAATCTTTTTTTGTATTCTTCAAAGCTTCACCACATTTTATTGCTGCCTAATTTTTAGACTAGGCATGTACGCATATAATTTCGTTGAAAGGACTGAAGGTCATTGTTATTCTCTAACAAATGCGCCCATAAAATTAATTATCCGCAGGCATTGCAAGGGTGACGAATTAGTTACAACTGTTGATACGACGAATAAAGAGTTGGGTCATTGTCAATAATATCGTTCTAACTAATTAATGAGTTGTATTAACTAAATCAATCAATGAGGCTATTCTTGTTCTGGTGAGAATTTTGTATTTTTGTATTCATATCAACAAAGGGCTTCGCATATTTCTCCTTAATTATAAATTGGAATCATGACTGCTTAAAACATACTAAATACTATTAAAAAAATGTATCTAAACGAATATCAATTTTGACCCCTACTCCTGCTTCCAAAGCCTACAAATTCTGACGTGAGATCTTGTTTCAAAATTATAAAAAAATGAATATTCACTCTGTAACAAAGCTTGAGTTTGCTGCGTGTAAGAGATTGAAACTATTGCACGATAAAAGTAAGAATGTATTTAAGGTGGCGGTGGTAGTATGTTATGCTTTACCTGTCGAGGTCGGCAAGAATGAATCTAAGGTAAATGAAGAAAACTGATTGGTTTGGTATGGCATGGTATCATATTTTGTTTAATAGATAATGTCCACGATAAAGAAGATAACTTAAATTAGTTAGTTGATCTTCCTGTTGTACGTATATATGTCGCCTATGTGTAAAAAACCCTAATTGAAAAGAATGGTTTCTTTTCGGGACCACATAAAAATTGAAAAGGTTGATCCAAAACGCAATGAAATTCTAATACCAAGTAACTTATGAAAATGGGATGTTTTTAGCGGTGCTCTGCTGTTCCTCTAGAAAGAGAATACCTAGATGTTTTCTTCTGTTAAATTCTTTTGACGTATGTCCTGTTATTTCTTTTTACTGCCTAGTCTTACTGAGGCAGGCTCTTGTGCTATCTTAGCGTAATTAGCCACTTTTATGGGACCGATAATCACGCAAATCTAATTGGAAGTGAAAGTGCGGGGCCTTCCACTGCGCGTAGCCGATTCCGACACGTTAAAATAATATACTCAACCTTGACGTAATTAGATTCGTAATAATCTTTCGTTAACAAAATATATCGTAGAAACAACAAACAAACGTACGATTAAAGTTATCAAAATATCCTTATATAAAAACGTGGGACCGATTTTTATTCTTGGCTTGCTTGTGGTATATTTGAACGTAGAGATTGATTCTTGACCAAATTTTGTCCCGTTATTCATGTGCGTGGGACCTAGCATACTAAACCGCGACCACAGTTACACGCTGTGAAACCTTTGGCAATGGCTACATCAGCGGTGAAGAAGGACTATCCTCTAAAGCGCAAAGTAGACGATGGTCCTACAAAACCATTGAAACGAAAGATCGATCCAGATTTTTCCGCCATAAAAGGACTTCCGGTTACCTGGCCCGAAGACGATCAAAGAAAAATCGAAGAATTTTACGCCAACAAACTCGATGGTCAAGATTCAAAGGGCATTCCTTTAATTCAAAAACCTCTTCCAAACGATGTTCTTTGTGGAAGAGGAAACGCTGCTAATTTTCATAATGGTAATACATTTTTCAGAGGCTTAGTAAAAGAGCATAAGCTGAAATATATATCAGGAGGAAAAATAGAGAAACAAAAGTTGTCAGACTTGGTTTATAAAAAAATACGGAGCCGTGAACCATCAGGAAGGTTTCTCAAATTCGACCCTAACGTACATATCTGGATGGATATTGGTGAAAAGAAAGCTATGGAAAAGATTCGACAGGCTTTACGAGAAAATGCGAGTGAAGTCTTGCAAAAGTTAAAGACTCCACGAAAATCCAAAAACAAAAATATAAAAATAAATTTAGAGATAGAACCTGATCGAAGCGCTGCAGAAGTTATGTTGCAATTAAAAATGATTCCAGGTGGAAGACAAGCGAGTCACAAATCTAATACCAGTAGCAATCAAGTTGCTGAAGCTGTACCAACATTTCAGAGCCAACCAATGTTCATTCAAAATATCTGTAACAGAACGAATCAAAGAAATACCTCAAATTATTATCTTAATGTACGAGGAAATTTTCCAAGAGTACAGAGCCAGCCCATGTACACTTCAAAAATCTGTAACGAACTAAATAAAAAAAATACCGCAAATTATTTTCTCAATGATGGCAGAAGATTTTCATCAGGGCAAGGTCAGCCCATGTACACTTCAAGCATGGTTACCGAAACGAATCAAAAAGATACCTCAAATTATTTTCTCGATGAAGGAGGAAAGTTTGATGACCCGCCTGAAGACCACATGAATTCGCAGGCCATGCCTTCACGTAATTTTGTCAGCGAATCCATGAAGCCTAATCTCACCAAGAATATCACCAATTCTTACCAACCGATGGAAACCTCATCCGGATTTACACCTTATATGCCTCTCCGTAATAGAGAAAATCATGGCATGTCAACTGGACTCGGGCCAAGGTATACGAGATATTTTTAATTGGTAGATGCATTGCATTCGTTCGTCTCGATCAATTCTTAAATTAGGTTTTAAGCGGAGATTGTGTTTATCATAAGTATTAATTTATATCATAGACAGAATCATAGGCAAAAATTATTATCAACATCTAATTTTAATATATCAAAATTATCAAATAAATTTAAATGTTCTACTCTATGATGTATGTTTGACCATTCCTTTCTTGTTTATTTCTTAAAATCTAGTTAATATGTTTGTTTGTTTCTGCTATAGTTTACAGTGTTTCCTCCGGCAGTGGACTGTGCTAGGGCCCAGAGTTTCACTAGCTCATCTCCCTAGGACATGTGGGCCGGCTCGCCGTACTTTCTTGCCGTGAGGCGTTTCCATCCGAATCTAGTTAATATGTATTTAAGCTCAATAAAAATTACTTGGCAATACCATGTTTTATAATATTTTTTTATTACTGCAGTTAGTTCTTTGATTATTATTAAGAAATAAGCATCATTAGCTTTTATTATAAATAATTTATTGAGTAGAAGCACCAAAGAATTCAGTTTTCTGGTAGAGAGTAAAAAAATATACTTTTATCTGTTCATAAATAATTGTCAGCACTATATAACAACTTCCATTCGATCAAACATGAATTTGTCTTCTATCATTTCATAATTATCCTCCCAATCCTTAGTTACATAATCAATTTCTATTTTCTTAGTTCCTCCATGCGTTGATCTAAATGTTTCATATTGTCATCCACTATCTTAACATTCTCGACACACCCGGCCTCCACGCGATCCATTACAGTCTCAAAATTGACTAGGAGACGTTCCGCATTAGTGATATTATCTTCCACGCCGGTCAATCGAGAAGCAAAATCCGACGCTTGAGAATGTAATGATGCCAAGTCTGTGAGACGAGTAACTACAAGTGGAAGTTCTTTGGAGAGTGAAGACAGGGATTGCATTTGTTCATGGAGATGAGTGATAGCTTTGGAATCTTCGGGTGGAAGTGGGATTTTGGAACGGTGTTTGGCGACAGCTTCTAAATCCGTCCTATCGATTTGATATTAAAAAAAGACAACAATGTTGATAGATTTCAAAGGAGGTGGTTTAGAATACAACATATTAAAATATTATAAAGTAACAAAACATATCAAAATCTTACCGAATCAATTTGGCACGAGCTGCAGCAGCATCCAAACTAGTCACATCTACACTCTTCGCTAATTGCTCTACTTGTTCCAATCGTTCCAAAACACTTTTATTAGCATTTTCGTTCATTCCTCCTCCTCCTACCATTTGTTCAATCTTCGCCATACGTGCTTCAAGAGAGGAACCTGAAGATTCGTTATTGGTGGAATATAGTTCATACGTAATCCCATGTGTATCATTGGAGTTGTCGTTGGTTGAATTTTTTGACTGCTCAAGGCGTCGTAATTCACGTGAGACCACGGTAGTCAATTCAGATTGCACTGATCGAGGAGAGGACTTTCCATTTTGGAGATCTGATAAAGCGGATAAACGAGAAGCTAAATCATGAAGTACGTCACTTCCAAGTGGACTCGATTCCGACTCTTGATTATTGGAGGTTGCAAAATCTTGTTCTAATTCCAAAACTTCCATACGGAGTCTTGCAAGACGTTGCAAAGGTGTTTCAAAAATTTTACCATCTTGTGGATTTTGTGGCACTGAGGATGTTGACATAGTGGGTGGGAAGATTTTTCCACTAAAGACCTCGAAGGCTTGAACTAGGTTAATATTGTCACCCTGGTCTAAAACACCATCGCCTTTTTCATTGAAGGAAAGAGTTTTGACTGGAGCACTGGGTGGTGGTAGTGGAGGAAGTCCATCACTGGAAAATATTTCACCTTCCGTAGATTCAAGGTTGGTGCTCATGATCAATATCTGATATGATTGCTATTTCGTTTGAAAGTGAATGTAGTGTCTTGATTTATTTCGAGTGGGACGAGGTTATCCACAATGATGATTCAATTATGTCTGTTTGTCATGAGACAAAGTCCAGATGAATATCTTCCTATTTTTATATAAGGAACACACGTAAAAATTATCTCTTAATTTTTTTTCGTAGAAAGTGCTTCCTACGGTACAGACAAACTTAATATTTTTATGACAATTTGGCGTGATTATTATTTGTGCTCATAAAATTAAGATACAATATTCATCATGATGAATTTCTATTTGACTTCAGCAGTCGGAAAGGACTCTTATTCGTGGATTTGGTAAAGAATGTAGAATCCACCGTTCCTATCCAGGATTGCAAATCATTCTGTCCACTCTTACCCATTGAACCATCCTTCGTAGGATGATTGCTCATTGATTGGACAGTCGTGGTAGTGGGTGAAAAGTTATGAAGAGATTTTTCTATAGAGGATGAAGATAAGCTTTCCTCTTCAAAGGAGTATTCATATTCGGATCCGGCCGTTTTAGGTGAAAGGGATTTGGGAGATGTTATCATAGAATCAATCGTTATAGTATATTTGTCATCAATTGACGAAGAGGAAGCGAGGTTAGTACTTGGTGACGGTGCTCCATCATTGATAAGTGCAGTGATGTTATTGTATCTACTTTGAGGTAAATGATCAATTGAACTTAATGATGCTTCAGAATGGGATTCTCTAAGAATTTGTGAATTCTTGTCATCTCTTGGTAAATCCTCTCTGTTTGCTTTTTTTACATTGTTCACTATGGTATCTGTATCAATTTTGTCATCAGTGCTTCTCGATCTATGCTTTTTATGGGAAGGTTCAAAATCATTTTTTTCTATACACCCTTTGTCATTATAGTGAGTTTTGATCAAATTTATACTCTCTAAAGGTAACTCCGTAGACGGTTCCACGCCCGCTTCTAGGTCCTTTTTTACGTCCGGTTCCATGGTTTGTCTTGATGAATCATCCTTGTTAAGGATATTATGGCAAGACTGTACATCAAGGTTCTCCATGCCATTGAAGGTAGGATTCTTTTTTAACAATATTTCTTTTTGTGATTTCGCATGTTGAAATTCATTTATTCTTAGATATGATACATCAGAAATACTAACAGGAGATTGAATCGTTTTTGTTACGCTGTTGCTATCTTGTTGAATTAGGAAATTTTTATTCGAGACGGATTTGTGAGTTTTTTCTTTGTTGCTATCTTTGAAATAAATATTTTTTCTGTCTAAGATCTTCTTAACTTGAACATGAGAGATTGAAGGCTCGCTATTTTCAGAAGATTTTTTTTCTATTAAAGTACTTTTTACTGTAACATTTTCATCGTCGTTTGCACAAACTTTTCCCAGATTATGATCATAGGTCAATGAAGAAATGACTGTACAGTAATCAGCACATTCTTCGACGCTTAAGCACTTTACGTCAAACACTTGTTTTTCACACTCCTTTGGTTGGATGGATTCGGATGCACCTTCTTTCAAAAGATCATTATTAGAAATTATTGGTTTTTGCTTTTTATAAATATAAGAAGGGACTGTGATTTTTGGTTTTTCTTGAAAAATAGATCCGTGCGCTAAAGCGTTAGTCATCTTTTCTTTCAATATTTCGTAACTTGTCAAAGTCGGGCGATCTGATTCTTGAGTGTTTATCAAAACACTTGTGGAAGGTAATTCCTTTTCCTCTGAGTTACATATAAAATTCTGTGAGGTAGCGACATTTTTACAGTTTACATCATCATCATCGTTCTCAATTTCTAAACTAAGTGCAAGTATTCTTTCAGCAATTTTGTTTTGTATCTCTCTTATTTTTGCGAATATATGAAAATTGATAGATTGTGATGTATCTACATTTTGAGCAGGTCTCTTTCTTTCTATTATTGCGTCACAATTTGAAGTCGTTGTTGGATTTTGATTACAGGTAACCTGTGAATTTTCCAATTCTATATTGTCGCATGAAACATCATTTGTTATGGTTTCCATGCTTACATTATTTGACTTTTGAGAATGAAATCTCCAGTATGACCTATCATGATTTTTACTTAAAAGAAGACCTTGGCCACTACTCTTATTCTTATCATGAATCATATGATTTATATTGAAGCGATTGCTTGATTGAAATTTTGGTCGAAAACCTTTCTTTTTGGTATCATCAAAAGTATCTCTAGTTTTTTTGGAAGTCTCTAAAGATGCTTTTGGAGGCTGAATGTTGCTTTTTCGTCTAGACATCGATACTTTTTTGGAGCTACTTTGATAGTTTACTTTCAATAATAGATCATTGGCTCTGTTCTTTTTAGGAATATTCGCTCGCTTTTTTGATGGTGGTGGATTGTTTTCTTTTTGTCGAGGAATATGGAATTTATTTGCCTTACTTAGTTTGTCTACTGCGTTTCTTTTTTTATGTGAATTTTCATTGTTATAATTGTTTTGGTAATCACCGTCCAGCTCGACCTTGTTCTCTTTGGAATAAACTGCAGTAGAGAAAATAGGAAGTTCTAACTTAGTCGTCAACACTTCCAAATCTGCTTTCTTCCTTCTTTCAACTTCGGCATAGTGCTGTCGTCGAAGACCACTTCCACCAGACGTTTTATTTATTTTCGTGGTATCATGTTTTTGGTGGCGAAAAGATAATTGAGAGGACTCATAAAAATTCATATTTGCCATTGTAACTTTTCGCAGATTCGGATTAGGAAGAGAAATTTTGTCTTTCCATAACTCTATCTGAAGAGAAGTATACCTTTCAGAGGTATCTGTGAGGATATTCCTAATACAGTCATAGTCCAAATCAAAATTTAGTGCCTGTGATTTTTTGCGGTAGCTGTCGGGTTGTTCTTGATCACCCATCTGAATGCTGTAAAACCAATCAAGAAAGTCTGCTCATGAGTTTGATTCTCACTGTATGAATTATAGATTAAATAGTCGAAGACAATACTTTCAACAACCGAAACTATATTTTTCCATGTCATTTATTTTATTTTGAAATAATTTTTCAAATGAAGATGAAATGTTATATTACAATTTCAAGCCCGAACAAAAATAAAAAGAATTATAAAACTGAATATAAATTGTTATGGTACTATACTATTCAAAGTTGTTTACATGATGATTGCATACCTACGAAACGAACTCTTTTAAACTTAAGTGTTGTGCTTTGCTCTATATGAGAAGAAAACAATTCTACTTCTATGAACCTATCGTCACAAATAATTGAAAACCTATAAGCGGTTTGGAAAATGCTCATTGAGTGGATCAGACTAACATTTTACTCGATTCGTTACTCTCGTCTTCCTCTTGAATAGCATGATAGTCCATCATTAAAGGAGAGGAAATGGAAGATGATTCTACGTCTTGACCATAAGCATCTTGTGGGGATGTGTCATTTTTCTTTGCGAGGCAACACGAAAAAAATCCAAACGCACTGACTCGATAATTCTGAGCATCACTGCTTGTGTCAAATAATGACATTTCTATGGCTTCGTCTAACCATGATATAATAACAGCGAAACTTGCAAGTCCAGAAAGGACCAGCATCATTTCCATTTCACCAAGTCCCAGAAACATGGTATTGGACGAGTAGCAAAAATAGGCAGTAGAGGAGACAATCGCAAGGAATACAGTTGCTTCAATGGCAAATGCAGCATAAAAAAGACTTTTTTGGGTCCTCTCTACAGGTACTCGTCTCACATGTGTACTTTTAATTATAAAGATGGATAAAATGACGGCCGAAAATCCACCGAAAATCAATCTCCTGGAATTTCCAGCAAGGGCTGCAGTTGAAGCTAAATAGGTATGCGTAAGAAGGTCTAATCCGGAGCCTAATGTGGTGGTAGAAAATAAAAGAACGAATTGACCTAATTGGTAGAAAAAACCTGCCGTTCTATTGATGATAAGGGCATGATCTTTTGGATCGGTAGATGTAGTATCGCTTGCATACAGCAGCTTTATACAAAAGAGGAGATAACATATCGATCCTAGAAAAACGTACTGTTTTGTGGATGGTCTTACGTATTCAAAGAACGGGGATGCCACAAGGACTACATTTTGAAGAAGAAATCCTAATTGAAGCAAGAAAAGAACACTTCTTTTCGATGAAGCGGCTACAATATCAAAAACAAGTGGGGGGGATTATAAATGAAATAGATCAGATGGGACTAACTCAAATCATCATAAATCTAGAAAAGACACTTACCATGAAAATCGTTCGTCAAGTACATTCTTGGCACACGCATGGAGCATAAAATTGCAAGCACAAATATGATCGGACGTCTTGTTGAGTCTTCAGGAAGAGCAAATATTCCAACCAACCAGACAGCAATCTCGAGAGAGAGCAACGCCATTGTTGTAGAAGCGTAGTTTTTGGCAAGTCGGCCATATGTATTCTCTTCTGCTTTCATGAACCAGAGAAAAATCCGAGCATGCAACAGCAAATGCAAAGTAGCAACAATGAGAGCTGCAGTCATGATTACCGTGCTATCAGTACCCATAAAGTCATTCGATATCGAGAATGTTCCATAAAGTACTGCAAAACACGTCAAAAGTGTTTCTATCTGAGACACAAAATCAGAGGTACCAAATCGAGTTGAATAAGTTGTCTCCTTCATCCATATAAACCAAAAAACTGCAAAATATGCTATTGTGGGGTAAGAAATTTCCCCATTTCGTGCTATTTGATCACCAACCCTTGTAAATGCTGTTATTGTGACAAGATCAAAAAACAAATCCGTCAATGACACAGGTTCGCGTTGATACCTGGTAATCTCAGGATCTGCCACCACCCTGGGGTTAATGTCGGGACATCGCCAAATTCCACCATCATACCATTTTTGAGATTGGAATTTTGCTACCTCCAAATTATGATTTTGTTCCTCTCGCAATACCTTTAGCTCTTTCGCTATCTTCACCATACTTTGATACAATTTACGTTTCATATCGTTTTCTTCTTTCAGTAGTTTCGTCGTTTTCTCCAGTTTTCTTTCCGTCGAAGCAAATTTTTGGGCCATTTTTTTCAGTCGTTTCCCTTCCTTTGTTAAATTAGATATTTGAGGTGTTTCGGTGGATACTGTATCAAGAGCCTGTGTTGGAAGATGGGGGAACGTTATTTGATTAGTGGTTATTCATATTTTATCGAATCAAGAAAGCCTTCCCAAAAAGTGTTCATCTATATCTATTACATTTCTTTGCCCCATTCAACAAAAAAAGAACAACAGTCGAGTAATCGCTAAATCGCATTGTGAATTCGTTCATACCTCTTCCTGTAGGAACTCATCCGGTTCTGCTTCGACATGTTTTGGTTCATGATGTAAGGCATGATCGATCTTTTTCTTCCCTTGCGCTAGAATTTTCTTCATTTTCAATGCCAATATGTCCACTGTTGGTGGAGAAATAAAGGGATAAGCCTCACAAAAAAATGGATTTGAGTAATAATCGTCTTGCAGTGTATTCAATTTAGGAGATTGATGCAATTTACTTCGTTTCATACGCATCTATCATACCTGTCCGGATATATGTCAAAAGAAGATACGGTAGTACGATTAATTCAAATATCCGTATCTAATTAATAATTAGTAATGTTTCGAAATCTTTTTCATATCGATGTATTTAGAAATAAACTGCCTAAGTGACTTTCATTGGAACGATTAGATAACCCTAATATCCATCTTTTGCCTAAGTGTAAATTTTAAACAAATTTTTGAATGAAATGATTTCTATTGATGTTTGTGAATGAGGACTTATGTATTATGGTATGTTTTATTTATCGTGTCAATCACACTAACGCTGCGGTTTGATGACCCGTCACGTCCCTCTCCAAACATGGTTGTGCCTAATGATTTACGTATCATCCAGGACAGGAGTGCGTATGCACCCCCCTCGTAGAAGCTAGATTACATTTTTCGTACTACTTCAATGATTAATATTCGGCCATGACCCCCCTGACCAGGGCGGGCACAATGCCCCTTCCATGAAATGGTTATATAACAGAATAGTCCTTGCCTTCATTTTTTGTATCATAAAATCATAAGAAAACATCTTATTTTTTGCTTCAGAAAAGTATTTTTGTTACTTGTTTTGGGTTAATGATTCATTTATCTTTGCTCTAATGGTAGAATGTTAAAGCTGCCTTCAAAAAAACTGAATAGATTGGGTGCATAACAAATTGGTTTGAATTAATTTTAAAAACGTGTTTTGTTTTCATAAACAATCCATTCATACGAACCGTATCTTGAAACAATAGCTGTTTAATGTCATATTGTTGAACGATTATGATTAATTTACAACTGCTGAACTATTTATTACAACTACTTTACTTTACTTCCACAAATCAAAATAGAGGAGACGATTCTTTTAAACTTCCGAAGAATATTTCCCTGAAAAGGGATGCTGATCTTCAAAATGTTTCACAAGTAACAGGCATTCACAACATGATTAATTCATTAAATTAACGCTCACTCAAATTTTCCCACATTGTCTTCATTGGTGGAAAGGGAGGTGCGATCATTGGATTGAGACTATGGATCCGAATCGCACCTAGCATTTGTTCAGGGAGTTCGTCAGTTGCATTTCCTTGGATAACAAATCCCAAGTCCAGTGTAAGTGTTTCCGTGTATGACCTGCATACTGACAAAATTTTTCTTCCCGCAGCAGACGAAACAATATCGAGATCTAATTCCAAATATTCAGAGTATCCCTTCTTTTTGTCGGCAGGTTTGTATACGTAATTTATCGGTAATTTATTTCCAATAATTGCGGGTTTGCCAACAACCGATTTTACTATCCATGGTCCTTCCATAACCCTTGGAATAAGCTTCAATGTACTGTCTTTTTGTTTATTATCTCCTAAGAGATATCTACAAAATGTTCTTTCTCCGGGAGACATTGTTTTTTTAGAGGGAGTGTTAATTTTATTTCCACTGACATATTTTTTTCTCATAAATGGTAAAAATTTGTCTGGTATATCAAAATATATTATAAATACACCCCAAGGAAGACGAAAATTGATTATAAATGTTGGAGAATCACGTAGCTCGCCATCAAAGACTCCATGATTACTGTGTGTTATATCAAAAGGGTTGTGAATTGTCAAGATAAGAAGACAAAAACTTAAGCGTAGAAAGAAAGGTGATACTAACCTTCCAACATTTTCTGGACAAGCATCAGTCAAAAATAATTCTACACCACGTAACGGTAACAAAAAGTCATTTGATTGTACCTTCTTTCTATCGAAAAGATATTTGCTTCCGCGTACTAAAAAGTCAGAGGCTCGAGGCAAAGAGATGCAATTTTTACTCAAATTAAAATCTGCACCTTTTGGAAGCATTGGTAACAGGGTCGTCATATTGTCTACGATACTTAAGCCACTGTCTGACATAGACTTCCGTATGAGTTCATGATTATGGAAGCTTGTCATTTTTGATAGAGGATGAGTCTTTTTTATATTTGGTGTTGGCAAAGATTTGTTGGAAGAAGAAGTCGCATTTGAACCTATGCAAAAGAATACAAAGGATACAAAAAGGACAAGATCCAGCCCTATTGTTATTGAATGCTCTGATAAAAAATGAAACAAAGTACATGATATCATGACAAAAGGTATAACATGACGATTAATTCCAAGTGGATCATCATATGTTTTCGCAGAAACATTCACTGTTTTAACATCTGTTTTTTCACGGGTTTCATCATGTAAGATAAGCTGCGACTTTTTACCCATTTCATCAAGTTCTTGTACCTCGCTAGCTCGTTCATTTGCAGAAGCCCGTTTCGTAATCGATCGTGATTTTACTATATGATTCTCCTCAGGCAAATATTTAGTTTTGGACGTAGATCGCGATCGGGCTCGCTTTTTTTTTGGTGATTGGATCTCTTCAACGACATGATCTTCTAAAAAAAATGTTTCTACGATATCAACGACACTCTTTGTAAGATTTTCGCTTCGTACCGTGCTCGGAAAACACGTCAATATCATCATAAGAGCATCATCAATAACACCTCGACGTTGCTTCGATAAATATTTCACATATGCATAATTTGCCTTTCGAGCAAAACAAACATTTTGTGTGTAAAAATCATTCATATATTTAATGTTGTAAAACTTCACACAGAAAATATAGACGTACCTTTCCCAAATATGAAATCCCCTCTGAATCAACTACATCTGTGAGAGAAGCTGATAATTTTAGAATATCTTTTGTTGCTTTTGATAGTCCATCCCAATGAAATGCATTCTTTCCGTGTATGTTCGGTGATAAATCTTTTTCTTCTTCAATTGATTTTCTTAGAAGCTTGGCCAATACTCTAAAGTTATGAAAAGTCTTACTTATCCTTGAATTTTAAAGAAGGTTTAAAGTACAATTAGAAATTGAAAAAGAAAATATCATTCTGTAAGTGTAATATGCACTTACTTGAAAGGTTTGAAGGGTGCTTTTCCTTTCTTGTCTTTTGCAACATTTACTTCAATAATATAATTTGTCTCCACCGATACGCCATGTGATCTGAAATGATCAAAGTCAACAACACTGGCGGTAACACAGTGACTGGCTAAAGAAAGTGTCAGAGGACTAACGACATATTTCCCTCCCATGATTGTGGTGATCTAGTGGATGAATGGATGACAAAATATTATTAGATCGTTTATAGACGTTGAAGTTTAGATGCAAAGTTTTCGAAAAGATGTGCCTACCCTAGGTGCTTTACTCTTGGATTCTAGTTCATGTTAAAAACAAAATATTACTTCGAAGGAGAGGATTCTAGCTTGAATCTGCCTGAAGCTTTATGATTATGAAGTGCCAATTTTAGTTAGATACCAAAGGGCTTTATTGCTTATTTTCCGTTAAAAGTATTAAAGAATTCCTTCATTTAATAAATATTTTCTAATTAATTTAGGAGACTCACACGTAACAACCTGTTTCGATATGGAATGACGTACCTTAAGCAGTTACCAAAATTTTTCATTAAATGTTTCGAGATGGACAACTTTTTATGACTTTGTTTTTGTTTGGTGTTTCAGGAGGAGAGCAATACGAAGGTACAATTCAACAGAATTGCTATCGAGATTCAACCCTGCCTACGTAAGCAAATGAAAAACAATTTAAATGGATAAATTTTATTGTCACATTTCATTC
>Ga0209092_10003349_pt1 | contig 13963 bp, 11 predicted proteins | sample FraStrMetagenome_FD_187446 | JGI IMG/M metagenome (GOLD analysis project Ga0209092, IMG submission 187446) | Marine eukaryotic phytoplankton communities from Arctic Ocean - Fram Strait ARC3M Metagenome (SPAdes) (version 2) | ecosystem: Environmental > Aquatic > Marine > Oceanic | place: Fram...
ATACTAATATTGATGACTCAAACTCGATATCTATCCAAGAAGAAAAGAAATATCTGAAACGCTTGAAACAATGGAAAACAGAAGTTGAATATCGGCGCAAACAGATACAAGAAGAAACAGTACAGAAAATGATCCAGGCACAAGAAGTTGAAATAGAGATGTGGAGTAAACGTAAAGATGTTTGGAAGGAAGTTTTAGGTACAGCAACTACTACTCTCGCTATGCTTGCATTGACGTTGCTTGTTGGTGGACGCAGTGGTGGAAGTAGACAAGTATGATGCTTCAATATTCGATATAGGTTCTTTTTTATTTTACTTTGATTTGATGTCAATGCGATAAGAAGCAAGCATGTGAGTAACTTTATACTATACTCATGCCTGCTACTGTAACAACGCATTGGACAGGGTAAGCATTATGTGGAAGATGTCCAGCATTTGTCCAACCTACATGTAAAATGTTGTCTTTCTTCGCATTCCAATAAGAACTATGCCCTGTATGAATCCCTCCACCCTCGACAACTTGCATAATGATACAAGTAACTTTCAACCAGAGCAAAGTAAATTTATGATTAGAATAGATATAAAAACGAGTTGGAACACCATTATGGTGCAACATTAATCCTATTTTAAGTTTCAGCGTACCAAAATATTTAAAGTCTTTACTAAGGTTAGACAACTCTTCAATACAATCTTCACAGATTCGATCAATCCATGCCTGGCATTTATCTTCATTGTAAACTTCTTTATCCAGATGCTTTTCAATTATTCGCCTTATCATGGGAGTAATGCTATCATCGTAATTAAAAGGTTTTTCCTATACATAATTTAGAATATTCAAACGATCTTTGGATCAGATGGAAGACCTCTAAGAGAACCAATGCATTACTAAGATTACTCACCACTATTTCTACTGCTTCGCTAGTGCTCATAATTTAGTAAGTCTGTTACTATTCAATACAATTATTGTTGAATTGGTTTGTGAATCCTTTCAATAAATAACTAGGAATGTTCGTTTCCTTCTGAATTTGATTTTTTCAAAATGAAAAAGTGAGTACCAAAACTTACGCTACAACGCAAGATTTCCTCTTTTATAGGACTTTGACAATCATACCGCAAACAAAATTGACTTAGCTTATTGAAAAAATGATTTAGTTTTAGTGTCTGTAGGGAAGATCTCATCTTTGAGGTTTTCTCAATTCTTGAATGGTCTCGTCAATATTTGTGGAAAGATAAAATAATTCAAAGAGCCTGGCGATGAGAAACATATTATCTTATATTTCTGAAAACTAATATTTTATCTGGTAGGACTGTTGCTTTATTTTTGCTCATGTTTGGGAGGTGCAGCATTTCTCTCCAACACTTTCGCTAGTTTTGCGGTTGAAAACTTGCTTTCAAGTGATCTCGCACTACTTGCTTCCCTTACGAAAATATTAGGTATTTATGTCAAGTGTTTTTGTCCTCGTTTCTCTTCGGTTTTGGTGCTTTTTTTGCCCCGCATAATTTCCATAATTCTGCGGATAAAGTCCAGCCTACCACCAAATTTCTGGCAAAACCCAGACTTGCCCACGCTGCACCAACATTTATGAGAGCACAAACCCCAACACTTGGATCGAAAGCATATTCGATACTAGTACACAATTGCAAGCCTCTCGCAAACGCACCAATAACAAATAATTTCCGTCTATTTATGAATTTCGAAGAAACATAGCTTATTATTCCATTCGATGATAGGACTTTTCTCCGTCTGCATCCATGAATATTACAGTTAAAAAAAAATTTGGTGAGTGTTGTTATTCAGGAAAGAAGTAAATAGTAGTAAAGAAAATGATTACCTTCGATCATTAAATTCAACTATAGTTGACAGGAAAAAAAGAAGAGCCTGACCCGATCTCGTCAGAACTACAGGTCGATAGCATACTTCCCCTGAGCTGATATCAGTATCATTCTTTAATTCATCATCTCTCAATGCCAAAAAAGGAATATTTTCATTCAAAACTTTTTCGCAAAAAAATAATTTCATAACCCCAGGTAACCGCCTTGCTGTATCTATGGATGTATTCACCAAGTGCGTTGTTCCATCTGCAATCAACTTCCCCATATTGTCTGTGAATTCAATGATTAATGGATACAGCAATTCCATTATCAATACTACTAGACCTATATTTATAGATTCCTTACTGAAAGATTTAATGTTTCTGTTAATTGATTCACTACCAATTGTAACATTGTATAAGTGCCATTTGTCATTTAAGCCCTTAAGTAGGGATGAAGATTCGGATGGATCAACTTCACTGGCACCCACTGATTCTGAACTTTCTGTGCTCGCTTTGCCCAGCATCGGAGATAACGATTTCTTATTCTGTAGTCTCGATGTTGGTATCTTTGCATTAGTTTGTGCACATATTGAAAATGCCAAAATAAAGATAATTATCTTGGATAAATTGAAACCCCAAACTTTCTTTGCCATATTATCGGTTTCTATTTTGTGCAATGAGAAAGCCCGTTCAGTGTCCCTTCTATTATTTTAGGGTTTTAAATCTCTCATCAACACTTGAAAGAAAATGGAGTTGGAAGGGACCCGTAAATGATTGTAAAGTTCATGTTGAAAGATTTCCGTATCATACCAAAGAATACGTGAAACATTTAACTATTTCCTGTGTAGTCGGCAGGTTTTTGCTGTTTCTTTATCTGCTGGGCAGTTTAAAAGTTGACACTGCTGAATAATAAATAATTGACAAAATTAACATTCCAATATGAGCACTAGATGTCATTTATTAATTTATACTTTCGCGAAATTCGTGTAAACCAATGCTTTTCCGGAGATTCGTCCAACTCTCGTCGCACATAATTTGAATGAGGGGATACTGAATAAAAAAACTAATAATAAATCCAATGATAATCTCTGACCATGTATGAAAGTAAGCTGCAGTTCTAAAAGCAGCGTAAGATGTAATGAAGTACATGTACAATGAAATGGATAAAAAGGTAACGGAAGTGAACTTTTCTAATGTTGTCTCCGGAAAAAGATTCAAATTTGTTCTTTGCAATCTTGATATTTGTTTGCTCCATAATGGCACAAGAAAAAAGAAAAATATCTCGAACAATGCAATTGAGAGTATTTGCCCATAAAAGAGAACTATGTGATCTGAAAAGTCGAATGATTGGCCATAACAATCAATTTTCTTTTTCCTTTCTCTTAATAGATTTTGATACCAACATTCATCTGAAGTTCTATCCCAATCCATAAATTGAATCAACTTTTCCTCTACCACATTGAAAAGAAGAAGAAGAACAAAACCTCGAAATAGGAAAATCAATAAATAGAAACAGATCCTTTTAAGAGTAAGCCATGTATCCCTTTGAGTAGGATGAGCACTGTGCTTCCATGATGTATTTAATACGCTAAAAATAATTCGCACAAGGGCTGGTATTAATGGAAATATCCAAGCACCTTCCATAGATGCAAGCGAAACGTTGAAAGGTAATTGGAACTTCAAAAATTTGGATTGATATTTTGTGGAAGATCTATTTAAGTGGACCAGAGAAATATGTTTGCAAAACATAAATTGCACGCCGAATAATCAACTTACTTTATTTTGACATATGCCTCTTTCGTAAGGCTTCATAAGGTTTTCATCGTCTCCTGAGTTATCACAACAAATAAGAGCACCATCCTCAGAAATGTTCGATGCGTAAACATTAAGGAATGCAGACTGGCAGTCTAGAGTTGATGTATCTGCAGGGAGATATTTCCTTTGTAGAGGTCAATGGGATTTTCATCATGGAAATCAAGATGTTGTCTAGGTAAGCAGCATTCAGCAACATTGGCTCTTAATACTATTCGTTCAAGATTAACTCACCTATTTCCTTCATTGGTTGAGATGCCATACCATAATACCATGATACTTATAAATATATGCAATCCCCAATAAAATCGCATTTCTGTGCTTAATGTTCGAATATGTCGTGTCAGAATCGTCATATTTTTTGTCCACAACTCTTTTGCGATATCGCGAAATGGGTTAATCAATACAGGCTTGCTTGAATCAAAATTTTTCCTTCTATAAGTGTCGGTTTCGGTGGAATTTTTGTGATGATATGAAGATCTAAGAACTCCCAAAACACTCTTGATTTGCCGTCATAAGAATATGAATTCAACAAAAATCCAGTGGCTTATATATTGAATATCTAAACATACAGAAAATCTACGTGACAAGAAAAATCAGAAAATTAGAGCATAAAAGAGTTCATTTTTGATTTTATTATTAATGATTTGATCGTTTCCAGATCGTGAACTTCTCGCTTTCAGATTTGACGTGTAACAATTGCATATACAATGTATTCTATCTTAATACAAACATATTTTAATAAGTAGCCTTCCCTTACAATAATTGAGTTAAGGGTACGGTTTTGCCATTGTGAAGACTTTTCTTTATTCTTAACTGTTCTAGAACTAAGGTTCCTTTCAAGGAGCGGTGTTCAAAATATTCTCCTATACGATTAATATTATGAAGCCTCACAAAAAATGCTCCCTTACATTTGTGTGCTTAAAACTATTTGGAAGTTTTCAAACATTGAGGGCAAACAAGACTTGGTTATCATAAATGATATCTATTTATGTTTCTCGAGGTGTTTCTATACCATCTCAACGTATCAATACATTCCATCATTACCGATTCTCCATGGTGGCCAGTAAATAAAAACAGCTCTTCCAATAACATTTTCAGTGGGAAGGAACCCCCATATATGTCCATCAAGACTATGATTCCTATTATCACCTAAAACAAGAAGTTGACCTGGTGGAACTTCCACAGGCCCAAAGTCGTACTGAGCGTCCTCATTTGTAAATGGTTCATCTTGCTTTAAGTTATTGATATATAGTTTTCCTCCTTTTACTTCAACTGTATCTCCCTGTTAATATTGAACAAATTAAATTCATGGTTAGCAAACTTTTTAAATATTAAGTTTGATTGAAATATTCACAAATAGCTTACCGAAGTTGCAACTATTCTCTTGATTAAGGCTTCCTTTCCCTTACTCGATGTTACAATTTCTTGGAATGCTGGAGGTGGATTAAAAACGACAACTTCTTTTCTTGAATATGGGCGAACCTTTTTTGTAACCTTCTCAACAGCAAGTTGATCACCTACATCAAAAGTTGGATACATGGATAAACTAGGGATGTATCTTGGTTCAATGATAAAGAAACGTAGTACTAAAGCTACAAAAAGACTGATAGTATAGGTCTTCGCATCTTCTTTAGCTTCACCACTCTTGATCCAGTTTTGTATAGCATCAAAAAAACCTTCTTCTTCCTCGTCGTCACCTTTTCCATTATTATTGAAGTTATTCATTCCTCCTGGATTGGGATCAATATTATCACCACCATCTCCTCCTCCTTTTGCAAGCCCAAGTTTGGAAAAATTTCTAATGCTTGAAGGTACAAGGCTTAAATTTGGGCTGTTTTGTTTTGCCCCATTATATTGTGAAACCCCATTATAAAGTCTTCTCGAAGTTGTTATTGAATTAGTGTTGAAAGCATTCACACAAAACAAACTTTGAGTTGCAAAGAGGCACCATGCAAGAAATGCAGAACGATTTCTTAATGTTGATACACCTTTCATCTTCGTCTTTTCTCTTTGTCTTACCATTACTGGCGGTAATACAGTGAAAGATTGGCTTTTTGAGTGACTTTCCTTGTCTTATTGATAGGTTGTCAATCAGTCAGTAAGTAAACTTTTTTGCTTACGCACTCTGTCCTCAAACAATAAAGATCTTCATCCGATTTATTTTGAAGGTTCGAAAAGAGTTCCAATGAATCGTTTCCTAAGTAATATTTAAATAAAATTTGAGTATTTAAGTATTTCATAACCAGGCTCTAATTGTTTTGAACACATAAGCAAGAAATTAATTATCTTGTGGTTGTGCCTAACGCAGATGGCAAATAATATCATTTTTGAGATTGAACAAAAAGGATTTTTATTTAATTCCAATATTCTCTACAAAGTCTACGCGATTACTGCAAAACATTTTTCTTGTTTGGAAAAAAGGACATTACCAAATATAATTGTTATTTACGGTAAATCTTAATTTTCAACATGGAGATGGTCTGAAGAAGTGAACTTCCTAAAATGTTTCTAAAATTTACGTTCTCCATGGTGTAAAGACTTCAAGTTGTACGTAAAATTATAGGTAGATTCTGGTATCCAAAACATTGCAAAGATACTCGACTCGATTCTTGTTCATCACGTACGCCGATATTTTTTTTGTTCCGTGAAACATATCAGTCTAATCTACATGCACGAGAATCAAGCTTGATAGGATTTATTCTAGTCACATAATAATATTTTATCAAGTTAATAACCATGAAGCTCGCTGTTCTTTCCACCCTTCTTGCCTCCGCTGCTGCCTTCACCACCCCTTCAGCACCAAGATCCACCACTTCTCTTTCTGAGACCAAGGTACGCTTCTGATGAAACAACAAGGAATCACTTCCGCACAAATTCTGGAAGTCGCATTTAATTTATTTCTTAATCTTTTCTCTTAAATATCTAGGCTGATCTTGAGGCTCTTGCCAAGAAATGCAACCCTGTAATTGGATTCTACGATCCTCTTAACCTTGCCGAGGCTGAATTCTGGGGAAACTCCAATGAAGCCACTATTGGATTCCTTCGTCATGCTGAAATCAAGCACGGACGTGTTGCTATGTTCGCCTTCGTTGGTTACATTGTTCATGCTAACGGAATCAAATTCCCATGGGCCATGCAAATGGACGGATCTCCTTTCCCTACCGAGACCAACCCACCTGCTCTTTGGGACACCATCTCTGACGATGCTAAATGGCAAATTCTTGCTGTAATTGGATTCCTTGAATTCTGGGGTGAACTTTCTACCAAAGACCACGCACATTACATGGCCGGAGGAAAGCCAGGAGACTACCCCGACTTCTTCGCTGGACCTGATGGACTTCCCCACCCAGCTCCTTTCAACCTTTTCGACCCCTTCAAACTTTCCAAGAATGCCAGTGCCGAAAAGAAAGAAGCCGGACTTGTTAAAGAAATCAACAACGGACGTCTTGCTATGCTTGGAATTTTCGGATTCCTTTCCGAACAAGTTGCCCCAGGATCCGTACCCGGTTTGAGTGGAATTGTACAACCATACTCTGGAGAAGTTATGGCCCCATTTACCACTAACTACATTGGAGAACCCTTCGGACTATAAATATAGAAAAAAATACATTTCATCCTTTCTGGACAGAAACAGCTTTCACCCCAATCCACCCCAAAACAAATTCCAATTTCCCCAATAAAACCATCGCGAGCAGGCCAAGTGCTACCCAAATGGTTTCTTAATAATAACTTAACACGATGCTAAGTGTTTAGGATTTTCCCAGAATAGAACTAATACTATTTAAATCGGTTGAATTTCTTCGGCAACAATTATTTCTACAATGTTTAGTAAAGTACCTTCCATATTTAATTTCGTAACATTAATTATATCTAGAATGTTGGCATACTATTTGAAAGTTGCCTCAATAATCAAAGAGATTTTATCACATACAAGGTAATTCGAATCCTTGGGAAATATTTTCATTGAAAAACTCATTTGAAACTTTTCCTTCACTGTTTCGTTGAGGTATATTGATGGCTTAATTCACAATTCCTAGATTGAAAAAGTTTTAATAAATTTTATAATTTTGGGAGTGACTCTAGAGTGGACTAGTATTTTTACTTTTGTAACAGAGTTGGATGATTAAAGCAATCAATAATTAATTTTCTCCGAGAGAGATAGAAAGGCTTTCAACAAAAAGAAGAAAGCCTTCGTTGAAGTTTCATATAGAAAGACGGTGAGGAATTTCATGTTCTCGGTATTTGAGTTACATAATTGATACGAAAATTCTTGATATATACCGCACGTTCAATTTCGACGTAGAAACAATAGCATACATCATCATAAATTACGTGAAACCATACGGGAAAGACATTCAAAAAAAGATCGGCAAAATGTCAAGCTCAAGTTAGGCGTACGCCTACAACAGGCCGTATTCTCTTAAAACTGTTTCTCCAAAGTAGCTTCTCCATCTAGTCACATAAACTCAACAATATAAAAAAACAAAATGAAGCTCGCTATTCTTTCCACCCTTCTCGCATCTGCTGCCGCCTTCACTGCCCCCGCAGCACCAAAGGCATCCTCCGCTCTTTCTGAGTCAAAGGTAAGTCATACATAAAAATCATGCTCACATTTTCACAGAACATGTGAAGAGAACAAAAAATCTTAATTTCTCAAACCGTTTGGTATAATGAAAAAACGATTAAACTCATATGAACCATGTCTTGAAATTGATCAAAGGCTGACCTAGAGGCCCTTGCCAAGAAATGCAACCCTATTGTTGGATTTTACGATCCTCTTAACCTTGCCGAGGCTGACTTCTGGGGAGCTGGAAACGAAGCCACTATTGGATTCCTTCGTCACGCCGAGGTAAAACACGGACGTGTTGCTATGTTCGCCTTCGTTGGTTACATCGCACATGCCAACGGAATCAAATTCCCATGGGCCATGCAAATGGACGGATCTCCTTTCCCTTCTGAGACCAACCCACCTGCTCTTTGGGATGCTGTTTCTGACACCGCCAAATGGCAAATTTTCCTTGTAATTGGATTCCTTGAATTCTGGAGTGAACTTTCAACAGACACCCACAAGCATTACATGTCCGGAGGAAAGCCAGGAGACTTCCCTGACTTCACATATGGTAAGAATTCACATTTTTAAAATTAACAATTTAATCTTTTTGAGAAATAAAATACGTGCTCACAAAATATGTTCTACGAACAGGAGGTGATGCCGGAATTCCCCACCCAGTTCCTTTCAACCTTTTCGACCCCTTCAAACTTTCCAAGAATGCCAGTGCCGAAAAGAAGGAAGCCGGACTTGTAAAAGAGATCAACAACGGACGTCTTGCTATGCTTGGAATTTTCGGATTCCTTTCCGAACAAACCATCCCAGGATCTGTTCCACTTTTGGGCGGAATTGTACAACCATACTCTGGAGAAGTTATGGCTCCATTCGGCACTAACGTTGTTGGAGCTCCCTTCGGTATGTAAATACCAAACCCTTCCACATAAATAGATTGAAATTATGTTTCATTTTCCCTCTCGAGGCATCCCGGAATAGATAATGTAATACCTAAAAACCGGTTGATACACTTTGATTTCCACTTTCTCTACTCAATTACTTAAATTCTCTTATAATTTGATGTCTCAATATCCTTGCTCAGAACATGATGTTATGCTGATGTTTGGACACTAATGAGAACTCATTATTGTTCGTGCAAACCCTATCTCTTTTTTGAATGATTCATCATAATCAAATTTATCCCCACCCATATTCATATAAAAAAGAGAAAAGTTTTAATTCTTCAAGACTTACGTCACCTTAAGTATTTTTCATTCGTATAAAAAGTGCGAATTGTAATTTTGATACAAAGCCTTCTTTTATTGAGTCACTTACGTATGTGATGTTTATGAAACCTACGTTAAAATATACCGCAGTGCTATTCATTTAACACTGTACTAAATATAACATTACACACATTTTATTTTAATCAGAAAATTAGCAACAGCAGCTTGTTCTTGCACAGCAGGAATTTAGTAGTATTATATTTTGTTTCTAAAGAAAATGATATGTCTCCTGAACTTATTGAATGTAGTAAACATTTTTTAAACTCAACCTTTCATGGATAATTTATGTTTGAATCCTGAAAAATATCGTACCTATCTCAATTCGATAAAAGAAATGATATCAATGCAGACTGATTAGGGACACATGAGACTTTCCCTTGTGTCAACACCCTGTAAGACAAACACAAATTTTAATAATTTTTCATAACATCTTAATCATTTAAACTTCATTTTCTCATTTTTACTTACTGTTGTTGGATTTGTTCCTTTTGCAGTGGGATGTTCGCATAGGTATTTACTTTGATCTTTTCGAAGGTATGTATCAGTCCAGTCAGATCCTTCAATATTTTTCACGCCCTCAAACAATGTCGCTCCTGACACGTACATTTCTCGGACTACTGCGTTCTTTGATTTCAAAATGAATGTCAATATTTCATGAGATCATAATTTAAAAGTCACAGCAGCAAATTTACCATCCAAGTCTACTTACTTTCAAGTTAGCCCTGTTAAATTGGGCCATTTCAATGTTTGATTGTGTCATATCTTTTATGTCAAAGTAATTGCATCATGGTAACTTGGGTTAAATGTTGTCACTAAATATCATCATTTGGAATCTGGTATGATATGACTCTTGAACTCACCTGCTCCCTCAAAGTTCGATCCATCCAAAGTAGCATCGAAAAATGATGACCCAAATAGATTTGATCCAGCAAAATTAGTGTCCCTGACGATACTTTGTTGAAAAGCTACTCCTTTTAAGTTTTGGTTCGAAAAATCTGAATTATCTAGATTTACTCCTCTAGTAATTGCGATGGTTCTTCCACTTTGAAGAGTCGATGCTCCTCCTGTGGTAATCTTGGCATTAGATGCAGTTGAAGCACCTTCTGCAAATGCAGGTTGGGTTTGCATCTGTAGAGATGATGCAAAGATGGCTGCAACGAATGCACATGAAGAACAAACTCTATTTGCTTCAGTCCAAAAGGACTTGAGATTATCACTACTCACATCTGAAAAGAACGATAGATGATAAGGTACAGAGCCACTATTACTCAAGGTACAAATGAGACAGGTGACATTTACCTTGGTTTTGACTCTGGTTCTTCAGATAGAGTTTAGAACTATACTGAGATACAATGGGCTGAAATCCAATAGAGAGGTTTGGTGCAAATCCAATCGTTGAGGATATTGTACTTATTAGAATTGCATTTCGTAGGAGAACTTTCATGATGAAGGGGAGATTGTCGTGTAATGAGGATCTCTCAGTTCAGAAAACAATTTTTATGAAATTGACTGCGAGAATAAACCCATCAATCGATCAGTAGATGATGCTTGCGTAAGTGAAATGGATGATGCGATGAAATCAAGGTCTGGGTCAAAACATATTAATTATGACGTCACAATTACGGCATTTATTTCATTTAAAAAATAATTTAAATTATATCTCAGCTTATTCACATATTAAACTTATTAAGTAAAATTGACGGGAATTCTAATTTTGGAGCGGAGACCTAAATGCTTAGATGATAATTCCATTTTAAAAAGTTTTAATAGATCATTTATGATTGTCCTTGCGCATAGATAAATTAAGGTAGAATTTGTGCACAACAAACTGAGAATACACATCCGATGAGCTTCATGCTAGTAAAATAGCATCGAACGGAGTCTTTCTTGTGAAGTGAATCTGTAACTTAGAGAAGAAGATTACTTGTAAGATATCATTCGTCAAAATAGCGCGATAAATTGAGGTCATACACACATTGCATATGTGATACTTTACTTTGGACGAACTTTTGAATAAGTAAAAAATGCACCTCCTACATTCATGCCCAATCATAGCACCTCAGTTTGCTTCTTTAAGTCTCCTCATCAAGAGCAATTCAAATCCGGATAGTAATCTCGTTCAAATGCATGGAGAAATGATCCTGGTATCCTCACCTCTTGCTACAATGCCACAAAGGACTGTTTTAGATGGTCTTTCCGAGTTACACGAACATATAGCCTCCAGATTGAAGAATAAAAATGCAACTGGTCCGTCACAAACATCAAATAGAAATATGAACAAACCAACTAAACTGTCAACGAATAAAAATGAAACAATGAAAGGTCTACCTTTGAATCAACCTGATATACTTAACACACTTCAGGTCTATAGAGGCAATCATGGCATAGGATTGCACTACGTTGTAATTCAAGAATCTGATATTGTGCACTTTTGTAGCTCACTTGTTATGCAAGCCTCTCAAATAGAACCGAATGAAAACATAACACAACAATCCAATTCCAAACAGAAAAGAATATCAGCCTCAGGTAAAGCAAACAAAAAAGGTAGTGCACAAGGTGTGTCAGGATACATATCGAACTTCTCTCAAAATAATGCGACAGCTGCGGTTTTAGTTTTGGGCCTTACTGGAATTTCTTATGCGTATGCGTCGAATCCTCTGCTCAATTCACTTTCAACGCAAATGAATGAAATATTTTACAAAATATCTCGTCTGAGAAAGCGATATACCAATTTAGATGAAATGAGACAGCAAACAAAATCATTATTATCATCTCTTTTATTCGATGATCAGGATTTACAAACAAATTTCATGGCTGGCATTACATTTGATACATCTGCGACATCTGCGTATAGTGTTCGAAATGAATCATCCTTGGGTGCAAATACCGTAGAAAAGACGAATATTGAAATGAAAATAATGCAAATACTGTCCATATCGGAAAAAGATATGAATTTAAGAATAGATCGCAAAATCTCCCGATCTAGGAGTACAGATGCCGATGAAAACTTACGCAAAAAATCTTCTCCGGATTCTCCTTCTTTGTTCGGATTTGACTTCAAGTCTGATTCTTCACAAATAGATGAGACTGCTTCTTCAATGAAACAGAGAAAATCAAAATCATCGTTTTCGATCTCATCTGAACCAAAATCAATAAAGCAAACCAATCCATTAGCGTTGCATCCATCTTTTTTGAAAACTTCATCATTTGATACTAGGCGGAGGAGTTCCATTAATTCACAGAGAAGACGTAAAGCTGATAAAAACTTGAACATAAGTAAGAAAGTGGAACTAAGCAACGAGTCACAAAGAAACCCACACAAAGTGGTACCATCATCTCCAAAATCAAATTTTTCAATGACAGCTTCCGATTGGACAGCTAATTTTAATTCCTTTACTTTAAATGATGAAGCTAGCACAGAGAAATCGAATATCATGAAAAGAGAAGAAACCGAAGAGGAAAATGTGAAAGTACTAGAAAAAGAAATATTAACATCACCTCTTCATGAATCCCAACCTCATAATTTGCTTGAGCGAAATATGCGCGATGCATATTCAATTCAACCGCAATCAATTATATCGGAGAAAAATCAAAGTTCTGAGAAAATCATTGACGGGAGTTCGACATCAACAGTTGACACAGAAACACCATCAGAAGGGACTCCCCCAACACTCGTCCTTCATATATCTCTGAATGAAGATCTGATGTGTTCGTACGAACAAGGTAGATTATCCACCTCCAGTATTGAGGGGACTATCCAGGTAAGAGCAATTCATGTCTGGTTCTGAACTATGCTTTGTGGTTCAATAGCTCACTTAGCACTTTAACGTTTACTCTACTTCAAACGGAGCAGATCAAATCAAAATGTGATTCTCTTTCACCGAAACCTTTCGTCTTAATTATTAATGATCCTTTGCAACACTTGAAATCAATCCAAGAAACAACAGAAAATACAAGAGATATTTCAAACGACTCAAATAATTTTGTTTCAGAGAATGATAAAGATTACAAATTTTTGGTAAAGGGCCAAGATTTACCTGCTGATAAATATTTTACTGTTTTACGATATAAATGCGTGAATGAGCTAAGACCAGTACCTATTGTAAGTAATATTGTGAAACCCTCACTTCGATTACTGTGATTGTTTCTTAGATGCCTCACCTTATTCAAATTTGAATGAATGTCACAGAGAGTGCAGAGCAGAACGCAAGTCGAAGGGATATTTTGTCGCGTGGCGTTACAGATAAGTTCAAATCCGGCGAACGAAGATCAACTTTCAGAATTAACGATATTGATGCCTGTGCCTAGAAATGTAAGAGGCGAAACTCTCATTACATCACCGGCTGGTGGTATATGGAATGCAAGCAAGCGAAGTGTCCTTTGGCGAGTGTCTGAGCTGGGTAACGGCGAGAAGTTTCAACTTCAAGCACAATTTGAAATGCTTTCGGAAGAAGAATCAATCTCTCTTGGGTATGATGAAACAGGCTTCCCTTCTTTTCCAGTGTT
>Ga0209092_10003351_pt1 | contig 13961 bp, 12 predicted proteins | sample FraStrMetagenome_FD_187446 | JGI IMG/M metagenome (GOLD analysis project Ga0209092, IMG submission 187446) | Marine eukaryotic phytoplankton communities from Arctic Ocean - Fram Strait ARC3M Metagenome (SPAdes) (version 2) | ecosystem: Environmental > Aquatic > Marine > Oceanic | place: Fram...
TAACAAGCATTGAGAGGCACTAAGAGGCACTAAGAGGCACTAAGAGGCACTAAGCTAGCATTCGAAGCCATGGACTTCCCGATACCTTGCAAGGAAAATGCGGGCTGCACTCCCTAACATCTGGTTCTACTTGATTGTGTTTGACTTGATTTGAATCTCTATGTGAATCTATTCGATTCAATTCGACGCTAACTCCAATAAATGGAATAGATGTAAGCCACATGGAACAAATCTAAAACATATTGAAACTTTTTTTCATGAAATATTTCACAACATGAAATACAACATTGTCAGGGCCATCTGGTTCGTGATCTCATACATACCGGGTACGTGCCCAAGACATGGTGACGTGTACCTGACACCAGGCTCCATGTACCTGGTGTCAGGTTCCTGGTACCAGGTGCCGCGTGAAAGGTACAAGGTACCGTTTGCCTTGTACCTGGCATGATGCATCAGGAAAGTTCATTCAATTCTACGTGGCGGTCAACCACACCACTGCAATGCTCATACATGTTGTTCTTGAGTTCAATGGTGTTGCTGCAGTGTTGCTTAACGTTATCTCAAGGCAAGTTTCCCCCACTCCATTGCTCAATCTTTTTTTAGCTTGTGACACATTACTGGTATCCTGCAGTCTGGGTTCCTACAGATCGACAGTGGATATGTGAAATTTCTCAAGCATGTCCTTCATGCTAGCCCACTTCACGTTGGCCGCAAGCCCTTCTCGTTGGCTGCCAGCCCTTGCCCACTCTTGGCTGACAGCCCTTTTCTCAAGCAGGACAGCCCTTTTCTCAAGCGGGATATTGGCAATTATTATTTCCCTACCCTTGTACGTGTGGACATTGGGCAAAGTGTTGCATAGATATTATTTTGATGGATGACCAAAAAGACTGGATGATTTCTCGCCCAGCTTCCCGGCATGCACATCATGGTCCCAGACAGCATTCCAAATTTGTGATATTGCAATTACTAATCATTTTTGTGGCTATTTGTTGATATGTGCACATTTCCTTGGCGTTGAGTAGTGGTTGTTGTTCATATCAGCTTGGGTTGTTTCTTGCATTGTTTCTCTGCATTTGTGGTGCGAAATGGGGTGCTCGCATTGGGCTCACGTTCCCTGCACCCCCTGGATTACATTAAAATATAATTAATACTAGGCTAATGAGTGGTGGTTGATGTTCAGTCAAGCAGATAAATGTGATGTGCTTGTGTGCTAATATACATCAGGAGTGCTGGCTTAAGGTATGGTTTCTTTGCATTGACATTGCCCCAACAAGATCATGAAACCTGCCAGGGCCAATGTTCCAGGTAAATTATGCGATTTTCCGTGGGGGCCTCATGTAGACAATATGGCTTTCTTTGTGGTCAATTCATTCAGATTCAATGAGATTTCAGGTTTAGCTGATATTTGAAGACATTGAAGGGATTATCAATGGATATCTAAAGATATTTTCAGACATTTTATTGGTTGCCTAAAGGATATTTAATGATATTTGAACACATTTAGAAGGGCGCCCAAGGATATCGAAGGATATTTAAGCATGGTGAAAGGGTTGCCTGAGAATATTTAACAATATTCACAGACATTTATAGGGTACCGAAGGATATTCAAAGATATTTGAGGACATTTAAAGGGTTACCCAGGAGATTTAAAGATATCTAAGGACATTGCAGGGGTGCCTAAAGATATTCAAACATATTCAAGATATTGAATCATATTCCACGATATTTAATCATATTTAAGAATTGTAAATCACATTTTTATTGATATTCGAAGATATTTGAAGATTTTAGAAGATAAGCAAGATATCTTGACATATACCTGTGCAGGCCTGGGCCTGGCCCGGCCACAGGCCCTGGGCTGGGCCAGGCCCGGGCTGGGCCAGGCCCAGGCCCATACAGGTATGTATAAGATATCCTCCTTATTATTATTTGTATGTTGATACCTAGTTGTTCCTAAATATTTTTAGTTATCCTTACATGATTCTAAACTTTGTCTACAGAGGGTTCCCATAACTGTTCACATAAATTAGAATGTCTTTGAACAGAGGAGAGGCAATGTTGAGTTGGAATCTCATTTTGGAGGGGGGGGGTCTTTGGCCTTTTCATGAGATCCCTGTGGGGCTAGAGGGGCATGGGGTCAGGAGTGGTTTTCCAGCAGCTGTTTCACAAGGGCTGAACAATTTTGCCTCCAGCTGTTCCACACAAGATAGATGAGGATCCCCCATACAAACGAGATAGATGAGATTAAGCATCTTCTCAAGATGGGCGCAGACGTGGTTGCACCTAAGGATCCAGAGATGGAGAGTGAACTATTAGCCTTTGAATCACACCGAAAAACCAACTGGGAAAATCTCTTTTGGTTGCCACACAAATTGGCGATATATGCTTTGCAAGTTTATCCAAACCTCCGCAAGATCATCAAAGCAAGTTTCGAAGAGCTCGAGTTCAAGCAGGATGATTACTTGGTGAAGCTCTTCCGCATGAGAGAAAAAGACTACAAAGATAGAGAGCTCCAACTCATCTGGGTTGGGATAATATTGCAGGCACCAGAAATGCCATTGCATGGGATTCACATCAATGGTTTCCAGGGTACCACTATGGCATGTGCAGAGCAGATCGCAGCAAATCCAGAAAAGACGCTGGTTCGAGGACCACGAAATCGTGAGGTTGACAAAGTGAAGCATCATGAGATATATTATGGCTGGTGGTCCAAAGCAGTGGAGTACACAAAGATGCAGACATTTGGTAACCAAAGTGAATGCCAGACTTCGGTGATCACAGTCATTGCAGTTGAGGCAAGAGAAACTCGCATCGCAAGGGACAGGAAGAACGCAAGAACAAAACAGAGGTTGATGGACGTCAGCCTAGGCATGGACACAAAGCCCAAAGCAATTCTTATCCGCTTTGATAATGAGCAGATCACGCTCCGAAAGCAGGATCGTGGGATGACTGATTACGATCAGGAAAAAGTTGATGGCATCATCAAAGTTGCAGAAAGCGGTAGCACACTGCAGCAAGCGAGCGTAGACGCTGTGATGGGTCCCCCAGGCACAGACTCAGAGGACGATTGGGCACCTGCTCGCAAACGACGAACAAAGACACAGCAAACACAACAATCAACACAACTACCACAAGTGCAACCACACCAACAACAGTACCCACCACCACCACCACCCTTAGGACACCTTGGAAACTTCAAATTCCCACAACCAGATCCAGACATTGTTTTGAAAAAGGACCCAGAGATATATCCTCATGCTCTTCGCAAAAAAAAACATGGCCGAGACGTAGATGTCGGAATGCGCATCCTAATCTCCATACCCAGCAGCAGAGAGGGTCAGGAGGCAATCACGTATCGTGGCGAGTACCTCAGCCATGGTCAAGACAAGACAGCATTTGAGTTAAACTGTCCAAATGCAAGGTTCCATGGCAAGGTCCTCAAGGTCGCCACAGCAAAGAATATCGAGCCTTCCGTTTTCATGCAGCTGCAGGCACAGTTTCCTTCGAAACGTTACACGCCAAGAATATTTTACAATTGTAAAGGCGTAGAGGCTGATACCAGATGCCACTTTCATTGTTGGATCACAGATCTCACCATTCCACTAGATGAGTACTGCAGAGACAACGAGGATGCCAGCAAGAGCAGATGCAGTCTTGCTGCCTTCTGCTGCGTCGTTAGAGCAGCTAAGCACGGATTATATTTATCTGATAACTGGTTCTTTAACTTCGGTGTTGACGTGTCAGATAATGCTAAAGATCATTCCGTCCTCATCATAGATGCTGGCAGCTGGAGCATCAACCAGGAGGAACCGTGGCAAAAAGGTGACATCAACAAAAGAGTCATTCACAAGTTTTGGAAAGCTTGCGAGTGGGAGAAAATCGACTGCAGCAAACTCAGGGACATGTGGCAAGTGGCTTGGAACATCGATGCTATCTGTGAAAAGGCAGAAGAGGCATGGAACACCAAGCCATTCCTGACCAACATTGCAGAAAGCAGTAGCGCACTGCGGCCAGCGAGCGAATCACCCCTTCACCTTCGAGGAGTGCTCTGCACACTACTAGGGCCTCCCACCTGGCAACCAACCGGCAGCCCATCAATGAGCAACTGGCAACCAACCCACCAAACAGCAACAGACTAATGACAATCAACCAGCAACCATGCACCAACCAACTGGCCTACCAGAGACTGACCGACCGTCAACCAACTGACTGACAGACCACCCAGTGACCGACAGACCACCCAACCAGTGACCTACCAGCAAGATGGTTCTGCCAGAGTATTGGGGTATTTGGTTGGGGGGCAAGATGGATACCGGCACCACCAGGGTACTGGGGGAGTTGTCTTGGGGGAGTTTGATCAATGTGAGTCAATATAAATCTATATAAATCGATATGCAATTGCAGAGATCAATATAAATCTATAGAAATCTATAGAAATCTAAACCGATCTGATCTGGAGGACAAGCGCCTGCACCTGAAATGCAACATAAAGCCCAACCTACAGCTATGGGTACACGCCCTAAAGCTAAGCAAACTAAGCGAAAGCTGGATGCCGATCCAGTTCAAGCAGTTCAAGCAGTTCCAGTGAAGGAGGAAGCTGCTGAGAAAGAGGATAATAATCAAGCAGTTCAAGCAGTTCCAGTGAAGGAGGAAGCTGCTGAGAAAGAGGATAATAATCAAGCAGTTCAAGCAGTTCCAGTGAAGGAGGAAGCTGCTGAGAAAGAGGATAATAATGAGAAAAGTCGTCGCCGCCAAGAAGAAGAAACACCGAAGGAGGAGGAAGCTGCTGAGAAAGAGGATAAGAATGAGAGCACACAACCAAGTAGCTTAACCATCTTGGCATCATCACACATTGTTCAGGGTGAGCAGATGGCCAAACTAATTGAAGAGGTGAATTCGCTCAGGGCGCGCGTGGCAACCATGGAGGCAACAGGCCAGGTGGTTTCCCCCAGTGGCTCTGGGCCACAGGGGTTCTGAAAGTCAAGCACAGGGTGGTGGTGGTGGCAAAACTATGTGGCAACATGCTTTTGCAGGCATCATGAACAGGGAGGCACCACATATGGTGAACTTGTGCTAGCATTTTTGAAAAATGCGTGATCAACATATAATAAATGCGTCATTATTGCATGATTAATGCAAGCCTAATGTGTGGGAATGAACGGTTAATGAATGTCTGATTAATGTGTGGAACACGCTCCCTGCACATCAGGCAGACATCCACCCTGCATCTCCGCGCAGTACACATGCATTAATCACACAATAATCATGCATCAATCATAAGTTAAGCACGCATGGATGAAGCATGAATCACCCATCAACCATGCATTAATCATGCAATTCCCATATCAGCAAATGTTTATCTCCCCAGGCTTCTTCCCCATACTCCTCTCAGAGACTCCTCTCTCCTACTCATATCACAGATCCCCCCTGATGTGATTCCTCTCCCAGATTTCTGGGAGAGTCACAGGAGAGGAATCTGTGACGAGAGTGTGGGAGAGGAGTCTATCAGAGGATTATAGGGGAGGAACCTAACCTGATGGGTGCACAGTGAATGTGTGCTAATATATATATATATATATATATATATATTTATGTTATGATTAGGGTATAGTTAGTGCATGGTTAGTGTCAGATCCACATGTGAGTGGTGCCTGATTAATGCACAATTATTGTGTGTTCAGTACATATCTAATGTGTGGAGATGCATGGTTCATGTCTGTTTAGTGCGTTGGGAGTAGATAATCATGTGTGTCCGCACATTAAGCAAACGTTGATCACACAATAATCATTCATTAATCAAACATTTGCAATACATTAACCATGTGTATATATATATATATACATATTATACTGTACATTAATCACATGTTACAGCATGGGGTCTCATGTTGGATTCATTCTGCTTTGAGCTCTGGATCAGGATTCATCGACAACTGGTGGGGTTCATCATCAAAATCGATCCGCTAGACCACAGCCTAGGTTGCCATAATGCTGTGAGAGCATGATTGATTTGATTTGATGATCACCAGGAGATCCTAGGATGGTGGCCAGCTTCATTTTGGTGGGCTCATGGATTCCTTTCATGGGAGACCCTTGTCCAGGGTCCGGACCACCAAAGGATCCCACAGTGGCTGCCAGCCCAAGCAATCCTGCAGCGGCTTCCAGCTCCGATGGACCACATGAGGCTGCCAGCCCCATGGCTGCTGGCCCGAGCGATCGCATAGCAGCTTCCAGCTCCCATAGACCACATCAGGCTGCCGGCCCCATGAATGAGGTATTCTCCGTCTTTGAGAAGTTAGTGGACAGTCTGCCACCAAAGATTCAAGAGCAATTTCGGAAGAAGAGTGTGTTGGAGAAGATTCGGTATGCAGGGTTACCATGTCCACTTGTAATTCGATATGGCCAAATGCATACACTCCCAGGCATTTCACTTCCCGCCAGCTCAAGAATAACTATTTAGTGAAGTGTATCCTGTGGCACAGACCTGTTTGTTTTAGAAAGCGATTTGTATGTTTTGGACCTTTTCACTGGGGGGCTCCGCCCCCCCAGACTTCCACAATAAGTTGGCCTCTGGCCTAGCCACCCAGCATTGACTGATGATTCGCACAACATTGGCCAGGCATTCACTTATGATTCACACCACATTGGCGTGGCCCTGGTCAATGCCTGGTAGATATGGTGTTGCTTTGAGGTTCATCCCTGGCTAATGTGTGGGACTTGTGTGGCTTATGGGCATGTGATGTCTGGCCAATGATGCGGTAGATACCTGGGTAATATGTAGTTATGTCAAGCTTTGGGGGACGCAGTGTGATCCTTTGGGAGGCTTTGGCCCAGGCTCCTTTGAAAAGCTCTGGGAGGGCTCTGGGGAAGCTCTGGGAAGCTCTGGGAGGTTCTGGGAGACCATAGGGCACTCTGGAAGGCTCGGGGCCATAACACTTAATAAAAACAAATGGACGCACACACCACTCCTCCCCCCAGGCCCCATCCAATAAACTGGACTCCAGCCTCCCCTGAACTTTCATCACACACTACTCACACATCAATTACACATTGATCACGAATTCAACCATCAAACAAACAAACACACGTTGAGCAAACATTCATCACACCTCAATCACACACTAATCATTCACCTCTTCTGAGAACACATCAGACGAATCATGACACTGCATCAGAACTGAATAGAAATCCATGGATGCAAATTCCAATGCAACGAAACGGCCGTCATAGTGGTCACATAGGGCTAGCTGACCCAGAAGACCCCCAGAGTGCCCTAAATGCCACAGAAAAGCAAGCAAACAAATAACACTAATTGAATTGTGATATTTTCTCAACATAAATTAATGTCATATTTTTGATGGCGCCTTGGGCCTTGTTGGAGCCATCATGAGTGATAACAGAAAGCACAGCTTGCTGGATGCTGCACCACTCGTATCACTGGGCCAGAGACCACATCCAAAGGATGCCAGAGAAGTGCAACATGGCACTGCAAGCCACAGGAAGAGGCAGTCATTCCCATGAGCTGCCAAGAGAATTCAGAATCCACAATAATCATTCATCTATCACATATTAATCACACACTAACCACACAATAACACTAATCGCACATGAAACACACAAGAATCATACAGTAATCACACATTAAGCAATTCCCCTGGTTCCCATTTGAAAAAGGCGGCTGCGTCTTGGATCAGGAGATGGAAGACTCACAATGGAGCATCATCAACGTGGTGCTCTACATGTTCAATGAAAAGAGTCAGCCACAGATGACGCAGATTGTGGTAGGGGTTCAGTTTCCTCGTACCCACTACCCATTCTTTCACCAGTCCATATACATATATATATATATATATATATACATATACACATGCAAATATACATAGACATATAAATAAATAAATATATATATATATATAGACACATATAGATATGCATATACATATACATATATCTATATACATATACATATACACATACATATACATATACATATACAGATGCATATACATATGCATATACATATACATATACATATACATATGAATATATTTATATATATGCATGTACATATACATGTATGTGTACATGTACATATACACATATATATATGTACACATATACATATACATATTCATATTCATATACATATACATATACATACACATTCACATACACATACACATATTCATAAGCATTGGAGTCATGAAACCTGAGAGCCCTTTGAATGGCTGATGACCTCATCAAGTTCATTGGAATGATTGGAGCAGACCATGACTTAAAAGAGCTGCTGCAGTTTGCGCAGGTGCTCGGTCGGCCAAGTGGATTGTTTCCACTATCTGCTCTTTGTGCTTCTTCTGCGCAGATGGAAATACGAATGACCACAGGGCTCCTTTAGGCAGTGTAGGTGGGCATGCTGGCTCAGATGACCATATGTCAAAAAATCATGATTGGTATGCTACTTTCATTTCAGCACAATATGTGGCTGAGGGTTCATGTGTGGCTAGTGGTGCCAATGCATTGTTAAAGCAGGGCATGTGTAATTTAGGTAGAATGGGTAAGGATTGAATATGTATGAATGCATTGTGAAGGTATGGGGTGCACACATGGCTAACGTATGTTTAATATTAAATTTCAGAGATGCTAGCACTTGATTAACCATATTTCATGTGCGATTAATGGGTGGCCAATGCCAGGTCAGTGTCAGGAGTACTTCTTCAATGGCTGAATAATAGTAGATAGGTGGATGAATATGCTGAACATGCGGTTAATGTGGGATTAATGTGTGTATGAGCCATGGTTATGGTATGACTAATGGATGGTTAAGGTGGGTAATGCATTGCTTATGCATACACAATGGTGGAGGGATGGTCACCTGAGAGCATGCCCCTGGAGAATCATCCGAGCACTGTTGACAAGTGGTGTGGATGTCAACCAAGTATGTGAAGACACCAACAAATCAACATCATTGATGAAGGTTTGTGCCAACGTTCCAAACCCAATGGACATAGTGCGCCTGCTAGCAACTGGACCATGCCCATGCAATGTTTTCTTTTTCATTCCTTATCATGCTCTGCCTAGAAGGGTTCTACTCAGTGTCTTAACAGGTGGGTGGTCTTTGGTCACCAGGCTGGGTTCCCTTGGCGTGGGGCTGAGCTGGGTTCCCCCAGCTTGGGGCTGCAGCCCGGTTTGCCCTAGCCCCCAGTAGCAAAGGAAAGCCCAGCAATGCAAAGATAAGCAAAGCAAAGCTAAACAAAGCTAATCAAAGCAAAGCTAAGCAAAACTAAGCCGAGCAAAGCAAAGCTAAGCTACAGGCTAAGCAGAGCTGGGCAAAGCTAAGCAAAGCAAAGCCAAGCAAAACATAGCTGAGCAAAGCTAAGCTAAGACTGAAAGTGAAGCTAGGCAAAGGCTTTAGCAAAGTGAAGCTAAGCAAAGCTAATCAAAGCAAAGCTAAACAAAGCTCCCAAGCTTAAGTTCCCAAGCTAAAGTTCCCAAGGTATTGAAAAAACATGTTGTTAGGGTCACACTGGGATAATTTGTGGTCTTCACCTCACATGGATACCTCCCCTCAAGATTATGGCCCTGGCAGGAACAGAGTCCTTGGGGAGTATGGGTTACATGGGAAGGTTTCCAGGCAAGGAGGGGCAGAGAGAGGCATGTGAAACTGGGTCACCTGGATGCAGGTCCTCAGGAGAATGCCCCAGTCATGGGTGCACAGCCCTGGCCATAGTTTCTTCTATAGTTGATTTGCGAATGGTGGTGTATTTGCTGGGTGGGTGGTGGTGGTGGTGGTGGTGGCCTAGGATGAACTTGAAATGTAATTTGTAGAGAACCGACTGGTTGTATCCCTGACTTGATTGGCATCCAGGTAGATCGCCGAGCTGACATCAATGCCAAGAACCAGGCGCCTGTGCCACGGACTCCTCTGGATCTAGCCAAAAACCGACCTGACAGGGACCATGGGATCATTTCTTGCTCAAAGGCTGAAGTATGTTTATGCGCCCTGTCTGTATATGTTCATCAAGTTCATGAACTACCAAGTGTTTTTTGTTTATGGGGCACTTCCATGGGGCTTTGAATCCAACCCTAAAAGAAACACTTGAGTTCCAGAACATGTCAGTTCTGAAAACCCATACTGGAGGGCCTGCACAGCATGCCCACAGCACGTCAAAACCCTTGGCAGACATGGTCCAGGATTTCAGGACCAGTCCAGTCCTGTCTGAGAAATCTATTACCTTGTTTTTTTTGGGGTGGGGTGGGGCAGGGTGGGGTCTGAACAATTGATGAAGGTGTGATTAAGGGGTGGGGGGCACGTGATTAATGCATGAGTGATGCATGATTAATGCATGATTAATGTGTGATTAATGTGCGGTGCCTGCCCATGGTGTGCCGGTGGCATACGCCCACTGGCATTCCAGGGGCGAGCACCACGCGCTACTCACACATTAATCTTGCGTTAATCACACATTAAATCAATAATCATGCATTAATCATATTTGAATCATTGGTTAACAGGGATGAGGGCCACCTATCAATGCTTCAATCATGCATTAATCAGGCGCCCATTGTGCTTTGAGCATGTTAATCCACCAGGAGCCCGGTGCCCACCTGGCCTCCCCAGCCCATGCGATGACGTTCCTCATGCATGGGCAGGGCCATGTGGCCACAAAAACACATGCCTGGGTGATTAAAGTTTGATTCCTGCTGGGTTCATACACAGTGAACATGTGCTTCATGCATGATAGATGCCTGGTGAATCTGTCATGAACGCCACCGGCATGATTAAGGCATGACGACCGTGTGATTAACACATGATTAATGTTTGATTTATTTTCAATGTGTGATTAATGTGTGGTTAATATTCAATTGAGGGGTCTGATTGACTCCCCCAGACCTGCACAGTTCGTGCTGTTTCAGATTCAGTTCACAGTACCCTCGGCCAAGGACCCCAAAATGGCCTCATGCCCAGGATGGGTGTGGGCTGAGGACCTTGGCTCAAACATACCAAAAACATTTGAAATACTATTAGCGGAAGACATATCCAAATAAATAAACATGAGATGTGACTTGGTCATGACGTGCATCAATTCCATTTGTTTTCATGTGCTGTTTGCATTTCAAGAAAACTTTATTGTTTTGTCATTCATGGTTGCAGAACCCTTGCCAGGACCACTACAAGCGGGATTTGGTCCAATGGCTGGAGGCAAAGGGTGCTAAAAGGGGAATATACAAGCAGGGCAGCAATGCTTATGAACCAGTTCAAGGCCAGGGGCTCATTACTTAGACAGGGCCATTGGTTTTCCAGTGTGGGAGGCGTGGAGTGACATAGCTATCCTGCGGTCTGAGCCCAGTGGCAACATCTCAGGGTGGGCTTGGGCCAGCTATGCTGGCGCAGACTCACCAGGCTCCAAGGTCCCAAACTCAAAAAGGAAACAACATGTGTTTGGTTTGTGATATATCTATCCATATATATATGTATACATATTTAATTGAACATAGATAGAACACACACACATATATATATATATATATAAGTATATATATATATATATGCATATATATATATATATATATATGTGTACAAATATGCACATATATGTATATACATACTATACATAAATATGCATACCTTACATGGGCCTGCGCCCTAGGTCCAAGGTGGCTTTGCACCAATCCCTCCCCAACCCATTCGCCCACCCTGGCCATCCACATGTGGGCCAGGCCCACATTTTTATATGCCATAATTGCTTATTGAACTTCCAAGAGCCCAACTTTTCATCATTTGCAGTCTAAGGCTTTTAGGGCGGGCTTGGGCTCAGCTGAGAGAGTGGTTTTATGATTTGTTTTTTGTTTCAGAGGCCCTTCTGGCATGTGATCACTCTTCGAAGACATGTGGTTTGTGACAGGGTAGCCAGGATCTTTTTAGGGATTCAATGCTCACATGGTTCAAAAGGAACTGCCTGTCCATCTGGCTGTCTAGCAGTCTCTGACCATGATTTTAACGGAGCGACCCTGCCAGATAGTCGACGTAAGCGGAGGTGGGCGCAGTGAGAGGCCGTAAGCAGAGTGGGCGCATCTCATAGGAACTCAGTTGGCCCTGACCCACATCAAATTGAATATGCCCCCATCACCTCCAAACTGACTATAAACAATATCTTGAAACACATTGGGCTTGAAAGGTGCATGTGTGTTACTTCCAGTATGTATAATCGCAGGTTAGGGGAGTGAGTCCAACCAGGAAATCAAATGTTTCCTGTGCTGCGGGGGGGTGCGTAAGACAGTGCAGTTTCAGTTGCTGGGGCCAGCAGCGCTAACGAGTCTCCTTTGCATGTTTTGTCACAGAGATTCGCTGGGGTTTTAAAGAAATTCATGGCATTTGCTGACAGGTGCGTGCTGGGTTTCTAAGAGATGCCAATGATTATGGATGCTATAGGCTGGGCTTTTATGAGATGTATAGCATATAGCAGCCAAGTTGAGTCAGTCCTCTTAAAACTTCAGCAAATAACAGCCAAGTGGGTCCGAGCAACCACACGAGACCGAGTGAATCCAAGTGGGTCCCAGCAAATCCAAGTGAATCCCAGTGAGTCAAAGAGAATCCAAGTGGATCCAAGTGAGACCAAGTGAGACCGAGTGAACCCAAGTCAGTCCAAGCAAATCCAAGCAGGACCAAGTGAATCCAAATGAGACCAAGTGAGTCCATGTGAGTCCAAGTGAGACCAAGGGATTCTAAGTGAATCCAAGCAAGACCAAGTGAGTCCGAGTGTGACCAAGCGAAACCAAATGAGACCAATTGAGTCCCTGTTTAGACCTGGTGAGCTCAGTGAAACCGAGTGAGACCAAGCAAGCAAGTCCAAGTGAGTCCAAGTGAGACCGAGCGCATCCAAGTGGGACCAAGCCAATCTAAGCAAATACAAGTGAGACCAAGTGGGTCCAAGTCAGACCCAGTTAGATCAAGTGAGTCTAAGTGAGACCCAGTGAGTTCAGTAAATCTAAGTGAGAGCAGGTGAGTCCAAGTGAGTCCAAGTGAGACCAAGTGAGCCCAAGTGAGTCCAAGTGAGGCCAAGTGAGTCCCAGCAAGACCAGTGCAAGTCCAATGCAGGACCACACCCACCCCCAAGCCACCTCATCACTTGCAATTAGCAGGTTTGCATTTTGGATTTGATTTTTGACCATAAAGGTTTAAACCGATTTTCTTTGACTTTGTTGTTTCCATGGGTTTCACTGATATTCGATGATTTCAATTGCTTAGCATTGAATTGTGCCGATGATCTTTCAATTCTGTTGATTTGCATCTGCACAATCTTAAGGGCTCTGCCCTCTGCCACTGGCCCTTTTGGTTAACAGTTGACCTGTGATGGGTAGGACCTGCAGGATCACAGGGCTCACAAGACCAGTAGATGGACACACTTGGTGATTTCTGATGCCTAAACCTATTTATTGTGAATTCCAGGGGCTCCATTTTAGCATCTGGGGAGAGTATTTAGGTAAGCATGGCATGGGGTTGCTGGGCATGTTTCAGGGGACATGTTGGCATCAGGGTCTAGATTTTCATCGATTTTGATGGATTGGAGGATCCCTTCAGGACCAGTTCAGGTCAGCTCAATGGATTTGGGTGGTTTTGGGGTACCCAAGTGGTGGTATGGGTTCTAAGGTAATTTTTCTAGAGGTCTGGGGATTGAAAAATAGCTTTCATCTGTCTGACAGATGGCCGGAGGAGTCTAGAACACCGTAAATACTGAGTGTCTGTGGCTATATATATGTATATCCAGATTACAATAAGCAGCACACGCTGGTAGATCCTGAAGGGCGATGCCATAAGGGAGGGCCTGGCCTGTGGCGCCCGCTGCAAATGCCCTCCTTAAATTAAACCAGCAGGGTCCCAGAGCATCAAACCCTTCACAGGGTCCGTGCGCGTGCTGCTTAATCAAGTCTGCTCTATTCACATACATACATACATACATACA
>Ga0209092_10003352_pt1 | contig 13958 bp, 8 predicted proteins | sample FraStrMetagenome_FD_187446 | JGI IMG/M metagenome (GOLD analysis project Ga0209092, IMG submission 187446) | Marine eukaryotic phytoplankton communities from Arctic Ocean - Fram Strait ARC3M Metagenome (SPAdes) (version 2) | ecosystem: Environmental > Aquatic > Marine > Oceanic | place: Fram...
TTTATCATGATAAGAAAACACCCCATTGATTTACAAAATACTTAGGCAACATCATCTATGTATTACTTAGTACTGAGCTCTACGTGGTGGAATATACAGTGGAATAAAAATCGAATACAAATGTAGTCTTGGCAAGACACGGTATAAAATTTATCAACCATGTCATCAGGATTTATTGATATTTCATCAAGCTTATCTTCATCAGCCCCATCACGAATCATTAGAACCAGAACAAATGAGCAAGAAGAAACGCAACTTCAAGTTCATTTACAAACTTCGCCTTCAGCGAAATCAAATCTGAAGACTTTATCGAGTAGCAAAAACCAAAATGACAACATGAAAAAAAATCCACACAATGGAACAACTAAGGTTCCTTCTTTATTCCAAATTTGTGTCAAGACTATTGCTTCAAAACTTGAACGCTACCCACCTGAAGCTTTCACGTCAATTTCAGAAACAGATTGGGAAACAATTATCAAATGTCGTCATCAAGCCACTGCACCTAAGAACAAAAAATTTAGCCATTCAAACATGGGAATTGATGGATCTGGACGCTTATCGCCGGCCATATCTGACAAAACGATAATGGAGATTGAAGACCTTAATCCACGTTTGGCTTCATCTACACTTGTCGATATTTTAATATGGAAGGATTGTGTTGAATACAAATTTAAACGAGGTGGACCAGCTCGTCCAAAGGCACTTCTATACCCTTACAATACATTAGTTTCCAAATTGAATCACTCGATGAAAGTATTGACTAGTTTAACTGACCCCAAGCCTTTTCTTTTTTCTGATCGATCTTCTAAGAATAATGGCAAAGAAGAATCACTAAGAAATGACATTAAGGGAGGATCCATAGATGCTACTGAAGCTCACAAAGTAATCCAGGAGTCTCTTGTAGCGTTGAAAGAAGCGCCCATGAGTGTTGATTTATTAAACGATACAAAAATTGGCAAATCTCTTTCCAAATTGATAAAAAAGCTTTCTAAGCTGTCTCTAAATACAGACTACAGTAATTCTTTGCATTATAAGATATGGGACCGAACGTATTCTTTGCAATCCAATGATGCAAAACGATTAAAGTCTTCATGTGGAGCCAATGGGGCAATAGCAAAAACTCCAGAAGAAAACTTGAAAAGCATATTGCAATCTTGGAAGCATGCCGCTTTTACTGAAGGTGTGAAGATAACTTCCACCTCAACCGAAACTTCAAAAGATTCAAGTACATCTGATACACAACAATTTTCACAAGATATGAAAGTCCTCAAAATGTGCAATTCTTGGCGCGACTTATTTGAAGCTTTAACAGAAAGAAAAGATCATATGATTGAAAGTCATGGAGCAAAAATGAGAGAAAAGAGACAAAATATAGAGAAAACAAAAAATACAGTGAAGAAAGTAACACTAAAAACGAATCGATTTCGAAGTAAGGCTGCAATCAGTGTTTTAGGAAATGGAAGTGGCATTCCCAGTAACAGCAAAAGCACAACTACTTCCTCTAAGCTTGGCGCTTGGAAGAGAGACCAGGTTTTAAACAAGGCTCGTCAAAAAGGTCTTAAAACAGCCAAGTTAGGAGCACCGAAAGTGAGTGCGTTCAGTCAAGCTGTAGCAAATGCAACTAAAACTATTAAGAAGCGGAAAGCTATCGGAAATCGCAGAAAAGAAATTGTATTAGATGGAGGAAGCAAACGAATGCGTATGCCGACGAGGGACCGTGATAATAAATTTGCATCCAATCAATTGAGGAACAAACTTAAGAGGGGATTTAGACGATAATCATTTTCTGTGGTTTTGGTTTTAAATATATATTTATAATAGTATGGCTTACTATTGTTCTATCCAAAGACTCATACGAATAAAATCGCGTTTAGCACAATCTCATGTCAAATTATTGCTAAATACCTCTTAACCTAAAATGAAAAAAGAAAAAACCTAAGGTTTATTCAACAACATTTATGCATGCTCAAACAATAGAATTGCTGTATTTTACCTTAAACAATATATTGACAGGCATTTACTCAAAGAGATATATTCTGAGATTGTCCTTAGACAATCTGTAGTGAGTATATTCTAAATGAACATTGGGCTCTCCTAATTTTCTCCACAAAGTCAACAAGTATAACAAAAATGAGCTTTTATATTTTCATTAGATTCACTCGTAGGGACAATAAATGCAAACTTAATTTTTAAAACAGATCCTTTACTTCTGTCCATCACATTAGAAAGTTTATTGACGCCATAGAATCTCATTACATTTACCATCTACGGCGCCCACCACGACCACCACGTCCGCCACCAGCGAAACTAGACAAAGCTTGTAGTTCAGGAGGAACATTTTGCTGAGTCCTGTTCAAAATGCCGATAAGTTCCCTTGCAATGCGGCTATTTTTCTGTGACACAAAAAAGGAAACGGCAATACCTTTCTTTCCAGCACGCCCAGTACGACCAATACGATGAATATAAGACTCCATGTCGTTGGGAAAGTCAAAATTAACAACCATACGAATATCATCGACGTCAAGACCTCGTGCTGCTACGTCTGTGGCAACCAAAAGTGTAGAGGTACAGTTTTTAAACTGTTGAAGAACCCAATCACGCTCTTCTTGTGACTTATCTCCATGCATCGCACGTGCTTGAAATCCATCCATACGAAGAGATCGAGTCAACATGTCACAACCTTTCTTGGTCTCAACAAAAACAAGAACCCGGTCTTTTGGGGAAAGATTTTCCTTGAGGTATTTGAGGAGTTTGCTATATTTTTCTTGATCTGTACAAATATCGATGACCTGTGTTACATCCTTGTTACCTGCAAGGTCTAGAGAACCAACTGTCACCTGATAGTATTTGTGCAAATAATCAGAAGCCAAGGTTTGAACTTCACGAGGCCAGGTGGCAGACCACATAAGAACCTGTCGGTCTGGGCGGATTTGAGAAGCAATCTTACGCAATTGTGGCTCGAAACCCATATCAAGCATACGATCAGCTTCGTCCATCACTAGGTAGGTAACACGCTTCAAATTAGTATTTCCTTGTTCCAAGTGATCGATCAATCTACCTGGAGTCGCGATGACAATCTCTACTCCTTCACGTAAAGCACGAACCTGACGAGATTTTGGCACACCTCCATATACAACTGTATTTTTAATTTGCGATGAAGATCCAAATTTATCACATTCCTCCTTGATTTGAACAGCAAGCTCACGAGTTGGTGCAAGCACCAAAACGATTGGACCATCACCTGGTTTCAGGTATTGCTATTATTGCATAAGCGATGCATACAACGTGAAATTAAGTTCAAAAATAAAGTGGTTCAAAAAATGAAAACATTACACACATTTGAATGAATGAGTTCAGAGAATCAGGTAATTGCATTCGTGAGCATTGGAAAACAGAGGATCTGAGAGCATATCAATTCATATGCAAGATACGGCATGCTTTGAAGTGCAGTATTGTTTTAATATCGCACAAGTTATAATAGAAAATGGCACTTACCACTTCCAGTATTCCCACCTCTTGAGCTATAGAGGAGGTTAATAATCATGTATACCGTCTGAAAACATTATCACTATGAATGATATGATATTGCGATAGATCAAACGTTTTAAGAAAGTAAAACAGAGTAACTGGAAGTAGTAACGTGGCAAAGTATCCACCATAAAACCCATCAACTATATATGATTTTCCTGTGTAGGAATACCTCCAATATCTTGCATATGTGGAGATGATGAAAAAGAATATTTTCTAGGAATGTAGGTTGACGAAAAATTGGGAATTGTTCATTTGAGTAGTTGGGTTTTTTTGATGTGATCTCACGCCATACTTGCGTTGTCTTGATATGAATCTTTTTAAGCATACGAGAAGCAGTATGTCACCCATCCCTTGTATCTTCCAATTTGTTCACTCGAACGCTGTTCACCTTTCATTCAAAAACACTATTAGTCACTTACCTGTGCATTTATATGAATCATAGCTGGTAAAAGAAACGCTAGAGTTTTTCCACTTCCGGTAGCACTGATACCAACCATATTCCTACCTTTCAAAGCCATCGGCCATCCTTGACTTTGAATAGGAGTTGGCCTGTCAAAACCTTGCTTCAATACTTCACTCAAAACATATTCAGGCATACTTGCTTCTTCAAATGTCAAACACGGCTTAGGTACACCTTCACCAACAACTACAATCTGCTTCGAGGCACGCCACGCATCAGCTTCATTAGTCGGGCGCTTAGATACATCGGGATGCTCAATATAGAAATCTTTTTCAAATGGGGTGAGTTCTGCTTGAGAAAAGTCAATGTTGGAAAGGTTAGAGCCAAGACCAGAGTTGGAGAAGCTTCCTCCTCCACCTCCTTGGTTCATTCCGCCACCACCGCCGCCACTGCCAGAGTAGGAGTTATATCCCCCATCGCCTCCGCTGTATGTGTCGCTATATATAACAGATGACGATGTAGGACTAGGTTAGGAAAAGCATTGTTAAAATTGTATGATAACGTTTGCCGCCAAAAGCCATATAGATTCGAGCATAAAAATATCCAATGCGCACAGAGAGACTTTTATGAAAGATGTCGAATAGACTTCAAATAGCAACGTACCGACGAGATGAAAAGTCTCCTCCGCGTGAATCACTTCCATAGTAAGCCATTGTTGTTTGATTGGTGATGTATAAAATACCTAACTTGAGGAAATAGAATAGCTGCGCTTCTTTCCTTACAAAACAGTCTGCTGTTGCGGGGAAAAACTGAAAAACTAAATCTTTTCAAAAAATTATTCAGTTGTTCAAATTCACAACACTCTATGTGACTTCGTACTCATGTTCGTATGCATTTTTTTCTATAGGTATTTCCTACTTTAAGTCGTATGTGCAGAATTGAGAATATGTACATGGATAGGAATTCTTCACACACATAAACCTAATTGCAGAATTTCACGAAGAACAATACGAACAAAACGAAGACTCCTTTGCTTCCTACTGGTGTCTACATTAATTAATATGCTAATATAAATTATTGGGCTCCAGAGAGGGAAGGACTAACTAACTAACGTACGTTTTTTGATAGTTTATCTCTTTCCTGCGTATAGATGGTATCTATGTGCAGGTACGTTACATGGGTAACGTTATTGATGAATACTATAATTGACGACTCTATTTATTTCTTCTCTTCATGAAAATTGCTCTTTTGATTGTCTTTTTTCTTTGCGTGACAACAATGAAACGATCTCACAAATTTGCCACCAACAAAATAAATAAACTCTTTTGCCGCTTTTCACTGAAATCTTCTCTAACTTTTGTCTACTTTCAGTAGTCAGAAATCCAGTCATACCACTTCGTAAGATAGTAATTATCTATTTAAGTAGCTTTCTCTAGAGGGTTCAGCAAGTAATAATGGGCCGCCAAGAAAACCTTGAAACGTACGGATTTAGTAAGAGAAATGTACACGAAGATGGAACACCTCATATGCCGTATTCAAAACGAAGAAGGAGTGAACGGGCATGTTGTAGACTTCCGAGGAATCTCTTACCCGCCAAAGGAAAACTTAAAGTACGAGGTTACAAAGAAGTATTTATTTATGAATACGTAAACAAGAAGATTCACAAAATACCTTACGTTTTAGTTGGATCGATTCATAGTGATGAAGAAAACGTTCGAGAGTACGATGATGTAAAATTTGATGGAGAATATCATTATATACACATACAGCTAACGCTTGAAGAAAGGATAGAGTGTTCCAAGAATCCAATCCTGATTGAACAGGGTTTGCAAAACAGTGAGTACGGAGTCAACGAAAGAAAATTACTACTCAGATTATACCTGATTTTATTTTCTTTTTGTTCAGTAACTCATGGCTGGTCAAGATATGAACAAAAAGATTCAAAAATATTTGGAAAAGATGTTCACAAGAGCCGCTTTCGTATTTATGGGAGAGCGATTCCAGTTATTCTGATCTCCCTATTTGATGGAATCGGCGGAGCAAGATTTGCCTTAAATAAAATGGAAGAATATAATATCATAAGCTCATTTTCTTCAGAAAAGAATCGATACGCAAAAAAACTAGTTCAAAAGCATTTTGAGAAAACTATTGATTTAGGACAAGTAGAACAGATCACAAATAGTGCAGTGTCCAAAAAGATACTTGAGAATTACGAATATGGACAATTCCAACGAAAAATCTACTGGGATGATGAAAAAGTTCATTTTATCATAATTGCTGGGCCACCTTGTCAGGTTTGTTCAATGCTCATGTATGGTATCCACACAAATCAAGTTTCTCAATAGCTTCTTGTTCTTTAACATTTAGGATTTATCTCAAGCCAATGCCAATGAAGGAATTACAAAAGGACTTCATGGTAAAAAAAGTAGACTATTTTTTCATGTCCCAAGGATTATAAACTACCTCACTGAGATGGTTAAAGATTCGCATAAATATGTACATTTCATTGTGGAAAATGTGGAAATGAGCCCCTCTAATGAAAAAGCCTTTTCTGCTTTTCTAAATGGTGTCAAAACCATTAAAATCGATTTTGGAAAAACTTCAAGCTCATCTCTAATGAACCGTCGTCGGTTCTATTTCACTTCTTTTTTTTCGAATGAGAGTAGAAATATTGGCACAAAGTATGTAGAGTTTGGTCTTTATGATTTTTTAAAAGCACCAAACTATTGTATGCATTGGGCAAAGAGAGAAGGAAAGACTCTAGATAATGTACTTTATCAACATTATCTTGATCAATTCGAATTTTTCAATAAAGATACACAAGAAAAAGTTTCTAAGTACTTACCAACGCTAACAGGAACTAACATAGAAAACGCAGTAGGTCAAGGACCATATTGGATTAGGCATAAACATAGATGTGGAGAAGAGTTCCGGTCACCTCAAGATATCAATGAAGATTTACTTGGATATGATGTAGGCTATACCATCTTGTCATATTCTGACAAAGAAAATTATGCAAGAAAAATGTAAGTAAAGGGCGACTAATTTGTATTGTACAATGAACTATCAATGATAATTGTATTTGCATTGAATTCCCAGGGGCGACTCAGATGGACATCTCTATTCTGAGAAACTTGAAGACAAAAGACATAAACTATTGGGGTAAGGAGAAATCTAAACACATTTAATGCTTTGCATTCGCAAGTCCCTAACCTGCAATTTTTTTCAAGAAACACTTTTATGGTGTTTCATATACGATATTTGCTTTGGCATCTATATCGCCGTTTAAATGGCGGATCTGAAATGCTCGTGAAAAAGTTTAAGAGTCCACAGGACCTTTGCATGGAACAAAATTTTGAATGTTTCATACCTCTATTAAAGAAAATGAACTTCGAAAAACTTGATTCAAATTGATGCCCAATGAGAGCACAGAGATTATAGATAAAAAAGTTTCATATGTTCATCTAAAGGTAAATTTAAAATAAAATGTATCTTGTAGTTCTACAGTGATTCCGGTCGTTTTATTTTTTTTGGTGCTTTATATTTTCTCTCTCGCTGTTTTTTAGCTTTCTCCCTTTGCCTTAATCCAGCTTTTTCAATGTCCTCTAAGCTCATTTTCTTCATTATCTCATTGCGTTCACCTAATGATAGATGAGCGAATGGATCGTCATCAACACTCCATCCTGGTTCACTTTCTGATGTTACCTCTCCTATTTTCAACATGGATACAGTTGAAGACGGGTTCTTTTTCTTTACTAGTACCGTTTGTTTTTGTGAATGATCATTGATTACATCTTTCATTGCATTTTCTTCACGTTTTTTGTTGATTCGATTTTTTATTTGTAACTTTAAAAATTTAGGAATTTTCCGAAGAAGTTGTATCTGTTTTTATTCAGGTTAAAATTCACAAAAGATTTTGTAAGACGTTTGAATTCAATCAGATTGAGTTCAAAGAAATAAAAGCAAATAAACTTTTAACTCACTTTTCTGTTTGCACGTTCTTTTTTTCCTACCCATATTTCTTTCTTCGTATAAAGAAACAATGGCACATCAACCTCTTTACTTTCTGGCATGGGGCGGCAAATACAAACATCACTGTCAAGATACAAGACTTGTATCTGGCCATCTACCATTCTAGGTGATCTTATCCATTTCCACTTGCTAAAAAAATAAACATTGTATTCTGTTGGACAAACATGTAGCGTTTTTCTTGTTAGATGCATCACATCATAGCGCATTTCAAACATAAGCATTCCGCCTAGAATTCGAGTTTGGTCAATGATATATGGATCTTCACTATCGTCCAAATCTTCTAGATGAACGTCTCTGGTGGATGTGCGAAAAACGCCTTCGGTGCTTTTCTTAATCTTCCATGGCTCTCCTACATGATGCTTAATTATTCCTGGACCGGCATCCACCGAAGAGTTTGGAGCTTTGGATCGTTTGGAAAGGCGTTTTGTAGCTTTTGAAGTTCTTTCTTCCTTTAGAGAAGGTGCAAGTATAAACTCATCCAATTTCCTTGCAGCCCCTTCTGATGCATACGCAAAGGTCCACTCTCCATCCAATAAGTTGGAATCAGTGGTAGTGGATACTGGGTTAATTTGGACCAATTCTAGTATTTTTTTATCCAAAAAATTGAATTTTTCGAGAGCGTCTAATTCACCGATAGTGAGCTCGTCATTGCTTGCATGCGTGTTTGCCAAATGTTGCTTTCTCTGAGAAGAAACGCTCTCAATATCTAGTGTTGCTAGTAATTGGAGTAATTCTTCTTTGTATGTTTTTAGTGATTCTTGTATTCGATTTCTCTTTAGTTTATTGATATCATAGACAAAACCGTCTTTACCACCAATGCCAACGATTGTATTTGTCTCTTGTTGTCCATTAAAATCTAATTCAGATAAATTAGAACCATTAATTTCAGTGCCGTCATGGATGCTTTTATCTGATATACTTGTCCTACTTGGACTTTCGTCTCTAGTCATATTAAACTTGACCCATAATGGAGAAAATGTGGAAGCAAGTGATGAAGATCGTCTTCCAGTCGTTGCGGCAGGTGTCAAAGAGATATGATTGCAAGTTGAGAATGATGATGAAAGCTTTAAGTGCAAGAAGCTTATAAAAATTGTGCGCAAAATCATTTTAGATTGCCTTCAAGTGCGAGTGCTTGTTCTTTCGAAAGTTTTTTGGTGTCTGAAAAGATAAGCCAATCCTCATGACGAAATAAATGCATGTAATGTTTCTTGCGTGCTCTAGAGAGAGATAGAGAGTGTACAGAAGGTATCTTCTAAACACTGCCTATTGTAGATTTGATATCTTTGGTCGCAAATCATTTAATATGATGGGTGTACGATAGTTACATAACTTAATTGCCAAGAATAGATCCATTTTTCTACTTACGATATGAATCCAACCCCTTGATATATGTTGTTTGCACGGCAATTTGAATACTTAGGAAGAAAATAGCAATGATTTTTATGAAAAGTAATGTTTTGATCATTACTTGAATTTCGCATAATGTGGCCAAGATTCGTGATGAAAAAAATTTAAAAGCATCTTTAGCTTCTCAATATATACAATTTGCATTGAAACTCATAAATATAAGATGAACAATAATCTTATGATTTCAATGTGAATCGGGATTTGGTGACTGTAAACCTCTCTTAAAAATCATTTGTTCCAGCAACATCTTTTTTTGTGAAACCAAGGAGTATTCATCGCAATAATTCATAATAAAATTGTTTAAAATAAAGATCGATAGAGGCATCAAAACGAAAAATGACCTCTGGTATACTTTTGTTTACAAAAATTCATCGCTTTTTAGTAGACTTGTTTTCTATAAATTGAAGGCGTTTTCATTTGAAACTCAAGTTCTCTTCTCTTCTACAAAGACAAATAGATGTAGAAAAGCTTTATTTTATTTTTTTATGTTCACCAATTTTTCTTTGTAACGGCCATTTGCACCTTGGTTAAAACCTGGCCAAACACTCTTTACTAAGGGCATCTTTGTCTCGTATCCTCCAGGAGTACCCATCATCTTATTAGTACCAAAAATATGCCAAAAATTTTCCCACAGATGCTCTAAAGTGGACTCGCGAGGTATGATATAGCTTTCTCCCAAAACCAAATGCCAGGTATTTTCCAATGTAGAACACTCACGCAAGATTTGAGGCACGTCACCTTCTTTACTCAATAGACTCTCCTTCATTTCTATATACTTTTCTTTCTTATTTAGCAGGATTCGATCTCGATGAACAGCAAAACATGCACCTGATCTGCCTTGAATGTTTGTGCTATCTTTCGTATATTCAAGACCTAAACGATCAAACAATTCTTTCACATACCAATGATAAAAATATAAATATCGATTTATGTTTTTCATCATGTCAATCTCTGGACCATAGGATAGAAATTTCCCTTTCTCTTGCTTTACCCATGTATGAGTATAATCTACTAATTCTGGAAAGTAAACAAAGGGAGAATGCTGAGTTCCAAGTTTACCTCTTTTACCAAACCCAAGAAGAACATCTGATTGTACGAAAAGACTAATATCTGGAAGATCGTCATAATGATCAATCATTGTGGTCAAATAGGCTGTGCATTCTTCTGATCCTATATTTTTCACGGGTATTGAAAATGGAGAGACACTAAGACCACATTTTTCATACACGGTTACATTCCATTCTTTTGGAATATCTTCTAGCCAAGCCATATTTTCTTTTGGTTCACGGCAATGCACAACTGTAATACCATAAGAAGTATCTCCAAAGTTCCAATTAATGGGATCTAGATTTGGTTCACCACCATAATATCGTGATTGAATCTTCGACGCCTTTAAAGAGTTGAGATACACAATTGCTGCTATAAATGTCAGCGAAAACATGAAGTACCATTTCATTTTGCATCTTCTTATGATCGGCATTGAGGATCTTGTTCCCTTTTTACTGACTAGTTTCTGTCGTAGAGGCATTAGTATTTAATAGCTTTGATTTCCCTGTTTGCTCGAAATATGATGCTACAATCGTCCTCCTTTCATGGGCATGACCAAAATGTGTCTCCTACGTATTTTAAGTCATGCACAAACAAGCTGAACTGCTGTCTAAAATTGGATTAATGTAAAAAAGAGAGAAATAATAAAATTGATCGCACACACATTACGCAACATATCCTAAATTAAGGTCTGTACTTACGAGCACAGTAATCAAAGGAATAATTATAGAAGCGTCAACGTGAGATCCATTGAAATCGCTCAATGAAAGAGTAGGGAGTAGAGAAAAGAGAATGCAAGTTTCACCTCATGTCATTCCGGATTGCAAAAAATGTTCCTATTACATGACAATTATTGTTCTATGGCAATCTTTTTTATCTCTCAATTCTTATGCATTCAAATACGCTTGGGGTGTTCAAAGTCAATCCTTTCGCTCAGTTTCAAAACAAGCTTATAATATACCTGTACATAAATCATATGCAATGAAATCTTCTACCGGTGGACAAACTGAAAGCGCAATAAAAACAGAGACACGAAGCTTTACAAACAGTGTATCTAAAGATTTTTCAAATGAAGTTGCGTCTTCTAATATCAACTATACAGAAAAAGAAACCCCAAAACTAAAATTGACGCACTTTAACACTATTTGTATGGTGCCACCTCCTGAACATGCATCTGAAGCCTGGGAAGCACTCACCAAAGCACGAACCCAACTTCGGGATCCAGGACTATTTCGATGGCCTCCCCATGCGAATTTAATTTATCCTTTTTACAACCTTAATATGACTTCGTTGATGGAATCCTGCCGAAAAAATGAATCCGACGGAATTGAAAGAGAATTCGATATTGCGAATAATGAGTCAAAAGAAGAGCGAACGATTGAAAAGCTGCAAAAAATTGCAAAACAAATTGAACCTTTTTACATTAAATTAGACTCTTTGGGATGCTTTGGAGGGAAAAAAAGGGGAGTGTTGTGGGTCTATCCGTATAGCACTTACGATTTAAACGATACAATTAATAAAAATTCTGAAAAAAATCATTTGAGCGAACCTTTAATTCAACTCCAAATGCTTCTAGATGAAGCTCTTCTCAGCGACGAAAAACAGAAAGATGATACTAGGTCATTCTACCCCCATATAACTTTGTCGCATTTTGCAACATTAGATGATGCTTTGGATGCTCAAAAAAATATTGAAGAATGGTGGGATAAAGAATTATTTTTCCGCCTTGACAAAATTTACGCTCTTCGCAGAAATGGAGACAATGGTCAATTCAAAATAATTATGACGATTCCATTAGGTATCGAGGTGACAAATGAAATTCAAATACATGACCCTCCACTGAGGTTTCTAAGCATGCCTCTTGAAGAAGAAGATTGGGTATATGAGGAACGTATGAAATTGAAAAAACGTAGGAATCGTAGAGGAGGGTGGTCGATGAGGAAGTCTAGAGGGGAAAACAAGTCGGAGTCAAGCAACAAGGGTGATCCAAGAGGAAGAAGTCGAAGCACTGATACGCCAGAAATTATCGCAGCAAAGCGAGCTGCAAGAAAAGCAAAACGGGAGAAACTGCTGGCACTTGAAGTTGAATTGAGGAAAATTGAGCAGGCTTTGGAAGAATAATTGCAGGAATGATATCACCATCATACGTGCATGACGTTAGATTTACGTGTCATTTGCTTCACCACATGCGAACTTCGACAAAAGCACGAACTAAACTGATTAATATGGGTTCGATTTTAATCAGAAATTCGTGCAAGTTTGAAAAGGACATGGCATTTGCTATCAATTATATATGCAATTATATATGGGCCAATTCATGTTTGATGAACCATACGAAATAATTTCTCCTATGAAATGGTTCTGTACAGGCCCTTTAGACCGTTTCAACATTATTTATTTTTAATTCTTTTTTGGACTCGACAAACACGAATTTAAAGAGAATTCTCTTGAGGCTTCAATTTTGAAGTGATATTTACATGGGAATCAATTCGAGTTATTACTAAATTCCACATGATTCGAATTGTAATTCCTTCTCAAGTCTTGAACAAAAGAAAAATTAATGTATGGTGCGGGTTGGACCCTTCTAGAGTCATTTAATTTTTGTTTAATGATTTCAGTGCAGAAGAAACTTAACTAGAAATACTTTTCAGAAATAGAAAAAAACGTAGGAATCGTAGAGGAGGGTGGTCGATGAGGAAGTCTAGAGGGGAAAACAAGTCGGAGTCAAGCAACAAGGGTGATCCAAGAGGAAGAAGTCGAAGCACTGATACGCCAGAAATTATCGCAGCAAAGCGAGCTGCAAGAAAAGCAAAACGGGAGAAACTGCTGGCACTTGAAGTTGAATTGAGGAAAATTGAGCAGGCTTTGGAAGAATAATTGCAGGAATGATATCACCATCATACGTGCATGACGTTAGATTTACGTGTCATTTGCTTCACCACATGCGAACTTCGACAAAAGCACGAACTAAACTGATTAATATGGGTTCGATTTTAATCAGAAATTCGTGCAAGTTTGAAAAGGACATGGCATTTGCTATCAATTATATATGCAATTATATATGGGCCAATTCATGTTTGATGAACCATACGAAATAATTTCTCCTATGAAATGGTTCTGTACAGGCCCTTTAGACCGTTTCAACATTATTTATTTTTAATTCTTTTTTGGACTCGACAAACACGAATTTAAAGAGAATTCTCTTGAGGCTTCAATTTTGAAGTGATATTTACATGGGAATCAATTCGAGTTATTACTAAATTCCACATGATTCGAATTGTAATTCCTTCTCAAGTCTTGAACAAAAGAAAAATTAATGTATGGTGCGGGTTGGACCCTTCTAGAGTCATTTAATTTTTGTTTAATGATTTCAGTGCAGAAGAAACTTAACTAGAAATACTTTTCAGAAATAGAAAAAAACGTAGGAATCGTAGAGGAGGGTGGTCGATGAGGAAGTCTAGAGGGGAAAACAAGTCGGAGTCAAGCAACAAGGGTGATCCAAGAGGAAGAAGTCGAAGCACTGATACGCCAGAAATTATCG
>Ga0209092_10003353_pt1 | contig 13957 bp, 29 predicted proteins | sample FraStrMetagenome_FD_187446 | JGI IMG/M metagenome (GOLD analysis project Ga0209092, IMG submission 187446) | Marine eukaryotic phytoplankton communities from Arctic Ocean - Fram Strait ARC3M Metagenome (SPAdes) (version 2) | ecosystem: Environmental > Aquatic > Marine > Oceanic | place: Fram...
GAATTACAAGCATTAACAACAATATAAATTATATACAATGAGAATTTCAAAATACGAATTTGATTCAAGAGAACAAGCAGAAACAAAGATAAACGCTTTAGGAACTGCAACTGATGAAGATGGAAACGAATATCCAACTCACAAAAGTACTATTGTACAATTAGGTAACATCGTTTTAGAACAAGGGGAATACGATGAAGATGGAGAAGAAGTTACTGCTCCAGTATTATCAGACAAATGGCATTTAGATGTTCTTTGGAAAGAAGAGCAAATCAAAACTGTTGATGAAGAAGCGGTAATTGACGAAGATGGAAACATTGTAACTCCCGAAGTTGTATCATACGACCATCCTTATGGTTGGAAATCTTACGCAGTAGAAATCGAGGGAGATGGAGTACATTCATTCTTTGGGTTAAGTTATGAATCTCTAAAACTCTAATAAATGGAGAACAAAATAAGCGAAAATACAGAAGTAACACTTGATTTAAAGACAATAGCTTTGGTTGTTTCTTTTACTATTTCTATTGTTGGTTTGTATTTTACGCTAAAAAAGGATATTGAGTTAGCAAAGGAATTACCAGAACCTCAAGTTACGAGGACAGAGTATGACTTAAAAGACCAACTCGTAAGGGAAACTATTATGAATACACAAGAGAAAGTTCAAGAGAATAGTAATAAGTTGGATAAGATAGATGAGAAGCTATATAGAATAATCCAAAAGTAATGTTATGAAAAAGTGTTTAATTCTAATATTTCTATTTGTATCATTAAAATCTTATTCTCAAGAATTTAGTTTATTGGAAATAAACGCAAAGTGGAACGCAAAGAATAGTTTAAAAATAAAAAGGTTAAAGGGTATATCTATAAAAACTGCTTGGTTAGAAGAACAACCAAAGTCAATACAAAAGAGGATTAAGTCAGTACCAGTGCTAATACTTATAAGAGATGATAGACCAGTATATCAATGGGTAGCTGGAATTGATTTGAAACTAAATATTACAGAAAGCGAGTTTAATAAAATATACAGTAAATTAAATAAGAATGAGTAAGTACTTTAAAGAGATAGAATACAATATGAATGAAGAATTTCTTGCTAAATTAGATAAAGCAAGAGAGTTCGCTAACATACCTTTTACTATTAACTCTGCTTACAGAAGTCCAGAACAAAATGCAAGAGTAGGTGGTAAACCTAATTCAAGCCATTTAAGAGGACTTGCAGTTGATATAAGGGCAAATGATAGTAGTACAAGATATATCGTTTTAAACGCTCTTATAAGTGTTGGCTTTAATAGAATAGGTATTGCAAGTTCATTCATCCACGTTGATGATGATAAAGAAAAAGCGAACAATGTAATTTGGACATATTAAGAGGATTATTTTTTTTGTAAATACTTAAGTTTACAAAACACAAGTAATGTAAACCCTTATGTTTACAATAATAGTATTCAAGATTATATTAACTAATAGTTATAACTAAAAGTGATTATGGAAATAAACTTAATTTTATTAGTGCCTAATGCAATGATGTTAGGATGGCAGTATCACGAACCAGAGAAAGGATTTGAATATTCAGAACTTAATCTGTTTTTATTTTTTGGTCAGATACAAGTACGATGGGAGTAATTACTCTCGTTAATCGAACAAGGGTAAATAACTAAACTTACACAAATGGGAACTGTATTCAAATTATTAGGAAACTTAATTGGTATTGGTAAAGATGCTTTACAGAATAAAGCTAAATTAAAGCAATTAAAACAAGAACAAGAGTTTAAGGTATTGGAAGCACATACCAAAGCTAATGTTGATAGAATACTATCTAATACGGATAGTGATAACCAAATAGATTTAATTACTGCACAACAAAAGAATAATACATTTAAAGATGAGGTTATAACATACTTGTTTTTAATACCAGTATTCATAGCTACTATTACACCTTTTATAATAGCTTTTAAAGAAAACAACTACACTAACCTATCAGAAGATATAAGAGTATCTTACGAAAACCTTAATCAATTACCAACTTGGTACAAATATGTTTTAGGTGCTATCGTCATAGATGTATTAGGTTTTAGAAGTTTTGCAAGAAAGATTGTAGATAAATATGTAAAATAGTTTTTTTATTTAAAAATAAATATATAAATTCGTAATTTATTAATACTTCAAATAATTAATTTTACTTATAAGTTTAAAAATAATCTTATATTAAACATTAAAAATAAATATAAGATCTCCGTGTACTATTCTATTCTTAAAATTTGTTAATAAGTTGTATTTTATCAAATAAATCATTTTTTGTATATTTGAATAAGAGAATGATTAACTGCTTTCTTTCATCTTATTTTTGTTTTTATTTTTACTATCGTTAAAAGGGTTGGGTATTTTACTCAACCTTTTTACGTTTTAACAAAACTTTAACATTTCTTTAACAGTTTTATTTAATCTTACTTTGTATATTTGTTGCATAGTTAGAAACTAATCTAATTATTAAAGACAAAATATTATGACAATCAACAATGAGGCTTGGGATAAGCTAAAAAAGCAAATAGAGTATCATTTAAAGCAAGATAATAACTTAACTGATATAACAATCAATTATCAAGTAAAGATACCAGAAAGAGGTACAAGAAACTATTTAGGATTAAGTGTAACAATAGATAATTAATTATGAATAAAGTTTATTTTCAACCAAAAGGTATAAGACCAAAATATTGTGAAGTAGGTATGATTTCAGAAACTGACCCTGAACATATTTGGTATTTAGATGAGCCTGGCAAAATATTGATTAGTGATGTAAAAATAATACCTAAAGAAATAGCTGAAAGATATATAGAAGAAAATAATAATGTAGATAACTTGTAAATAAATAAAAAATTACTATATTTGAAAAAAATAAATACAATGACGCACACAGAAGACATTAAAAGGGTAAGCATTATGAACCAAGATTATCAAGACTATTTACATAATAGAATAGAAGCATTAGAAAATAGAGTAGAAGTTTTAGAAGCACAGTTAGAAGTAAGTAAACAATTAAATTTAAAACAATTATAAATATGGACAAATTAAGATTAATTCAAAGCGAATTAAAAGCACCAAAGAACCAAAGAAATAATTTTGGTAAGTACAACTATAGAAGTTGTGAAGATATATTAGAAGCGGTTAAACCACTACTAACATACCATAAATGTACATTAACAATATCTGACGAAATTAAAGAACTTGGAGGCATATTGTTTGTTGAAGCAATATCAATTATATCTGATGGAGAAAATCAAGTTCACGTTAAGGCGCAAGCTGGAATAGATCCAAATAGAAAAGGAATGGACATTGCTCAATCATTTGGTAGTTCATCTTCTTATGCAAGAAAATATTCTTTAAATGGATTATTTTTGATTGATGATACAAAAGATGCTGATTCAACTAATAAGCATGATAAATCAGATAAAAAAGAAAAACCTTGGTTAAATAAAAGTATGCCTGAATTTGATAAAGTTAAAACTTATTTAAAAGGTGGAGGCTCGTATGATATTGTTAATGCTAAATACAGAATATCAAAAGAAACAAAAGAATTATTAAATAAATAAATATGAATAGTATTCAATTAAAATCAACAGACAAAGAAGATCATTATAGATTATTTTTAAATGGTGTTGATGTAACAGGCGAACAAGAAAGAAGTGTTTTCAGACATATAATTGAAACCATCGATAACGGAATAGAAGTAGGATTATAAATATTAATAATTAAATTAAAATTAAAATTATGAGTGCAAACAAAAGTTATTTATTAGGAGATGTAGAATTACCATTAGAAACAATTAAATCATTATCTCAATATTTTGAAGATGTATTAACATACAATGCAAGTAGAGAATTAGTTCCTAAAAAAGATGAGAATGGTAAAGCTATAAAAAAGCTTAAATTAAATTTTTCTATTTTTGAAGAAGGAAACTACGGTAAAAATGTATCTTTTACAATTCCACAAACAAAGGAGCAAAGAGAAAACGGAGATAAAAAGAAATACGTTGCAAACGGTAAAATCTATTATGCATCTGATGATCTTTCTTCATTTGTACAAAAATCAGAAAAGAAAGAGGCAAAAGAAGTTGTTACTGAAGACTTACCATTTTAATAATTAAAACCAAAAGGGGTGTTAACGCATCCCTTTTTTACTTTATGTGGTATTACAAAGGAAAACTAATAAAACAACGATCAGATTTACCTACAGAAGCAATTGGATTTGTTTACAAGATACATAATTGGAAAGAAAGCAAATATTATATTGGTAAAAAGATATTGCTTAATAAACGTACTAAACCACCTTTAAAAGGGTATAAGAGAAAGCGTGTTGAATATGTTGAAAGCAATTGGTTTAAATATACAGGTAGCAATCAATTCACAAAAAAATGGAAAATAGAGGATTGTTATAGAGAAATTATGTATATTTGTTATAATCGTACTATGATGACTTATTATGAAACGATGCTACAATTTAAAGAAAACGTTTTAGAAAGTAGTGAATTTATAAACGATAATATACTTGGTAAATTTTATAAAACAAAAATACAGAAATATATAGATGATGAAAAAACAAAAAAATTATAAAGATGAAGGTGCTGATGAAATAAAAAGAATGATGATTCTAAAAGAGATGGAAGAGTTAGAACTTGAAGCAGAGTTAGATGTTGCTGAAAATATAGACTATCCTCCTGTTGCTATCTCTTGTGGTAATTATATTGATGTGGACACAGATGGTACACAAAAGACTTACCCGATACCAATTTGTACTTACGGTAACTTTAGTTTCACGCATGCTTATCCAAAGGTTGGTAAATCGTTCTTTATGAGTTTACTTGTATCTGCTTATCAAGGTGGCAAAAATGAGTACACTGGTAAATTAAAAGGGCATAGACAAGGTAGAAAAATAATACATTTTGATACTGAGCAAGGTATGTTTCATGCTTCTAAAGTAGCAAGAAGACCATTAGTAATGAATGGATATATGCAAGATGATAATTATCATTTTTATGCTCTACGTACAATGGATTATAGACAAAGAAGAAACTTTATTGAATATATACTTTATACTAAATTTAAAGATGAAAAAATAGGTTTAGTTGTAATTGATGGTTGTGCTGATCTTGTTACTGATGTTAATAATATGGAGCAATGTACAGAGGTTCAAGAATTATTTATGCGTTGGTCTGGAGAACTCGACTGCCATATATCTACGATAATACATTCTAATTACGGTTCAACAAAACCAACAGGAGTACTTGGATCATCATTAGAAAAAAAATGTGAAACTCAAATAATGTTAGAAAAAAATACTGTAAATAAAGGTTGGGTTACTGTTGAATGTAGAAGAGGCAGAAACAGAAACTTTGAGACTTTTAGTTTTGGTTTTGAAGAAAACGGTTTACCTAAGTTTATTGAAAATGATTATGAATTTTAACAAAACTTTAACATTTAATAATATAAAAATATTATACTTTTAACAAAACAAATAAGATGAATATACTAAAACAAGCAAACGAAATAATTAACGAAAGATCCGAAGAAAAGGAACGTATGTATGGTCCTTTTGAAGAGGGTATGAATAGAGCAGCTTTAATAGCTAGTGGAGTAACAGGTAAAGATATTACTGCGAAAGACATGTATATGTGTATGGTAGCTTTAAAACTATCAAGAGAAAGCTATTCACATAAAGAAGATAATCTACTTGATGCAGTAGCTTATTTAGGTAGTTATAATAACTATATTAATAATAAAAACAACAAAAAATGAAAAAAGTAGGAATGTTAGGAGTATTAACAAATTTAGGTACTAGATTGTATTCTCATAACGCTGGTTGGACTTATGTTACTAAATCAATATTAAGTGAAAGACTTAGTTATGATGTAGACATAGTTTCTAATACAGATGATTTTGATAAGTATGATGCATTGATAATTAACGAAGGTGCTAATTTTAAACCAGGAGTATTTAATTTTTTTGGAGGTGTTCAAGATAGACAGATAGATTCTCTTAAAAAGTTTAGTGCTTATAAAGGAGACGTATTATACTTAAATGATTTTGCAGATTATACAATACCTTGTAAAAAAAGAAAAGATTTATCTGATTATTCTGATTTGACTTTCCCGAAAGGTAGAGTTATAGACATAACTAAGTACGGTAATTCTGTTATAGTAGGAGATAGCCATAGTATATCAGCATTTGAGCCAGGTAGAACTATAAATAGATTAGATGGTAAAACATTAAATGGAGCTTTAAAAATTGGCTTAAAAAACCTTATACCAACTAAAGATCAGAAAGATGTTCAGTTTTATTTTGGTAACATAGATGTTAGATTTCATTTTAATAGATTTGGAGGCATAGATGCAATACATGAAATATTTAAAAAATATGAAGATCAATTAACGGATTTAAAAAAACAAGGTTACAATATTACCTTGACTCATTTAATACCTGTAGAAGATGAAAGCCGTAAAATACCTGGTACAGGTAAGTACTTAGGTGAAAACTTTTTTGGATCACAAGCAAAAAGATTAGAGTACGTAAAGCATTTTAATAATCTAATAGAACAAACAGCTAAATCATTAGATTTAAAAGTTGCTAGATGGAATAATTTAGATTATGATGGTTTATCTTTTGATGATATGGAATCAAGGCAATCTGTACATATTAGGCCATCGTCTTACATGCATGCAAGTAAATTTATAAACAATTAATTATGTTAGATCAATTTATAGATTATTACGGTAAAGCAAAAATGATGCAAGAGCTTAAGTTTCAAGGTAAACATTGGACAGCTCAAGATGTTAACGATGATTTAGTTTGGAATATACCAATATACGATGTAGTTAATAGAAGGTATGCAGCTTTTAGTAGTTTGTTAGAAGCACTAAGTTTAAGAGAATATGATCCTAAAGGTAACGGTAAATATTTTAATTCATCTTTATTATTAGATGAAACTAACTTTATTAAATTATGTTACTTATTTAGGTTATGCGGATCTGGAATTAATTACAAGCCAAAGTTAGATAATCAACCTCCTTTTGGTTCTCACGGTTTTGGTAATTTTTGGGTAGTTGATCAATTAAAAGAAGGTATTGTAACATTTGAAGAATGGTTAGATGTTATACCTGAAAAAGGGTTTTGTGATGTTAAAGGTTATTTATTACCAATGATAAAAGGTGGTTTAAATAATTACATAAAGAAAGATTCAAGTAAATTATTAGATGAATTAATAAATTTTATTTTAAAAGGTAATATAAAAGGTATAAAAGAAGTTGTAGACTTTGGTAATAAATGGCTATTATCAAATAATTTTAAAAGACAAAACTTTGTACTTACAGCTTTTGCTATGGATATGGCTGAGTATTTCCCTTATTTAGTCTGTAGAAAATCAGATGTATATGTTGGAAGTAATGCTAAAAAATGTTTAAAGATGATAATGCCAGGTGTTAAATATGATAAAGCTCTAAGGACTTTATGTGAAATGACTGGTTTTAATTCTATGCCTTATGATATGGAAGACGTAGCTTGTGATTTTATAAGATACATAGAAAACTTTCAATCTAAAGAGCATATAGAAATGAACAATGGTATAATATATAAAAACAATATAATATGAAAGACGTATTCTTAAATAAGCAAACTACTGTAGAAAATAATGATCTAAAAGGATTTATGGATTTAGATTATTATTTAGATCTAACGAAAGATTTTAAATCTTCTTTTGGTGATTTTAGTATAAAAAATATAGATGGATTTAATGTAATAGATGAATCAGAATCTTGTGAGGTTGGTTATAAAGCCAGAAGTGGAGAGTTTTTTATACAGAGTTTAGTAAAGCAAGGTGTAAAAAAAATAGTTTATGTTCAGCCTCGTCGTGGATTTGCAGGTATATCTTTGTCTTGGTTATGTAAAAAATATGATTTAGAACTAATATTAATTATGCCAGCTTCAAAAGAAGTAAGTGATCACCAAGCATTATGTATAGAGTTAGGTGCTAAACCTTTGTTTGCTAGGATAGCAGCTATGCCAAATGCAAGTGGTATAGGTAAAAAATATGCTAAGAAAATAGGTGCCTACTATGTACCTCTTGGATTAAATCACCCTTTAGTTATAGCTGGTGGTGTTAGATGTATTTATGATTACTTTAAAGATAAAGATAAACCACAAACAATGTGGAGTGTTATATCAACAGGCGTACTAAGTAGAACAATGCAAATAGCTTTGCCAGATACTAGTTTTAAAGCTGTAGCTGTAGCTAGAAATATACAGCAAGGTGAATTAGGTAAAGCTGATTTTTATTCATATCATAAACCGTTTAATAGTAAATCAGATTTAATACCTGATAAGTTTAATTGTGAAAGCTCTTACGATTCTAAAGGATGGGATTACATGGTTAAATATGGACAAGAAGGTGATTGGTTTTTTAGTGTAGCAGGTAATGCTAATATGCCAACTATAGATAAATCACTTATAGATTCTTATAGAGACTGGAATGATTTAAGAGATTTTAATTGATAATTAAAAAAAAATATTATATTTGTTAAAAACAAAAACAACATGAAATACGATTTATTTAGTAGTTTCTTTTATGATAATCAACATTTATTTAAGAAACATAGGAATATTAAAACAGGTACTGCTCATGCGGATAATATATCTAAACTTAGAGAGTTATATGACATTAAATTCCCTTATGGATATTGCTTTCCTATAAGTCAATTTATGTTTTATTATTTAGGAGGTTATGGTTCTAACTATGAACTAAGGTGTATAAATAAAATACCTATAAATATAAAAGGTTTTGAATTTTTTACTTCTCATTGGTTTGTACAAAATAAATTAACAGGAGAAATAATAGATTTATCTAAAGAACAATTCGATAAAGTAATAAATATAGATGACTACTACAAGTTTAGCCGTAAAGCTAATTTTGGTTACCCTTATTTCTTTAGAAATGGTGGAAAAAGATATAAAAATACAGTACCAAGCAAAAATGTTATTAATTTATATAGAGAATTTAAAAAAATTAATTTATATTTGTTAAAAGATAATAATAAAATAGATATAAAATCTAAAGCATTAGAGTTTTATTTAAAAGAATACGACAATGGAATTTAAAAACGCAAACGAAGCTTACGAATATTTTCACGATTTAATAATATCAGAAGGCTTAGAGTTCGATAACACTAAAGCTTTATTTAATGTAGGTTTTACATTAGATAATCCTAAGGATAATATTATAACAAATAAAGAACGTAAGTTTAATATTGAATATGCTAAAGCTGAATGGTCTTGGTATTTATCTGGTAATCGTAGTATAAACAAGCTTGGTGAAATATACGGTAAAATACCACCTATATGGAAACGTATGGCTAATAGTAACGGAGACGTTAATTCTAACTATGGCTACCAATGGGAACGCAATAACCAATTAGATCAAGTTGTAGCTATATTAAGAGAAAACCCAAGTACTAGAAGAGCTGCAATATCTATATACGACGGCAAAGAGATAAATGATTATAATAGAGACACACCGTGTACATACGCTGTTCAGTTTACTATACTAGATAATAAACTTAATATGTCTGTATACATGCGTTCTAATGATCTTTGGTACGGTTTCTGTATTGATCAGTATTGTTTTTCAATGTTACAACAACATGTGGCAGAAAGGCTATCTATAGAGGTTGGATCATATTATCATCATGCACATAACTTACACTTGTATAATGATAAAATAAATGTTAAATAAATTATTTGTATATTAGCTTTAAAATAAAAAATTATGTATTACGTATATTATATCAAAGGTAAAAAAGTAGGTTGCACTAAAGATCTAAAAAGGAGAGTAGAACAAGAGCAAGGCTACAAAGATTACTTAATACTATTTGAAAGTGAAGATATAAAAAAAGCTTCTAAAGCTGAAAGATATTATCAAGAAAAACTTGGTTATAGAGTAGACACTAATACATACGAAGAATTGATTAATAATAATAAAAACAAAAAAACAAAAAAGATGATTAAAAAAACAAACCACACTATTACTTTTAAAGTACTAAAGCAAGATATTACAAAAGATTTCTTATTAGATCTAAGTGTTATATATGATGTAAACGGAACTGATATTATTATAAATGAAGAACTTGCTGAATGGATGCTAAAGAACTTAAAGAAGTCTCAATTCAACAATGAGATGTTTATATACAACCAGTCTTTAGTAAACGCTTACGAGTTTGTAATAGAGAATGAGAATATAAAAAATCAAAACAACTTTGATAACATTAGAGAATGGGCTAAAGAAAGAGGTATATTTGACAAAGGTGATTCTAAAACACAATATATTAAGTTACAAGAAGAAGCTGGTGAATTAGCAAAAGCTTTATTAAAAAATGATAGACCTGAAATTATAGATGCTATTGGTGATATTGCAGTAGTATTAACTAACTTAGCTCATCTAGAAGGTTTAAAGATAGAGGATTGTATACAAACTGCTTATGATGTAATATCTAAAAGACAGGGTAAAATGGTTAACGGTACTTTTGTAAAAAACAACTAATGGAAATCAAACTACTAAACGGAGATACTTTTAATAAAAAAGATATTCTAGATAAAATGATGGATGATTCATTTTACTATGGTTATCTTGGTAAGAACGCATTAAGTAGTTCTATGTGCAAAAGTTTATTAGAAGGTCCTGAAGCTTATGTAAAAGCTTTAAATAAAGAAAGTAAAGACAAGGAACCTCAGCCTTTTAGAGATGGTCGTTTGATACATCTATTAGCGTTAGAACCTCATAGAGTTGATGAGTTAACTATAATTGATAGTACTAAAGGAAGTAAACTTTATAAGCTAGCAGTCGAAGAAAAACCAGCTCAATCAGTTTATACTAGATCAGAATTAAATAGATGTCAATTAGTAGCTGATGCTGTTCTTGAAAGAGATGATTTTAGAGAGTTAGTTAGATTTGCTGATTTTGAAATACCTGAGATAGGTTACTACAACGGTTTACCTTTTAGAGGTAAAGCTGATATATTATTACCAGGTATTGTTGTTGATTTAAAAACTACAAGTGATATATCAAACTTTGAAAGATCTTCTTTAATTTACAATTATGATTTACAGTGTGCACTTTATTTAGAGTTGTTTTCTTGTTTTGAGTTTAAGTATGTTGTGGTAGATAAAAGAACAAAAGAAGTAGAGTTTGTTTCTTTTAGTAGTGACTTTATACAATCTGGATATGATAAACTTGATTTGGCTACAGAGAACTATTATAAGTATTTAGAGAATAAAGACTTTTACGATTTAAACATTTAGTTATGTACGAGAAGGAACAATGCAAGCAATTAGAAGTAGTTTCTTATAAAAGTTGTATTGACAGCTATTTTAGGAGTGGAGATCAAAACGATATATATGAATATTGGTTACAGTTGCTTGAGGCTAAAAGAAGCTGTGAAGCGAAAGGAGTTCAAAAAGCATTAGAGTTAATAGAGTTGTATAAAGATATAAATGGGAAAAGTAAAGAAAACAATAATAATAAAGAATTGTAACTACGAAGCTCAAGCGTATTGTTTTAAAAAAGGATTTATAATATACCCTAAACTTTTTGGTAACAAATATAAAGTTTGGTATTCAAGAGGAGGATCTGGTAAATATTACATGGAAGGAAAAGAATTTAACACACAAGAAGCTTACCAAGCTATTTGGGATTTATACACTAAAATATATAATTATGATAAGAAGCACACAAGCACATTACGACAACGGTAAAGACTATGATGTAATAGATGTAATCAATGATTTTAATTTAAACTTTAGTAGAGGTAATATATTAAAGTATATATGTAGAGCTGGTAAAAAGAAAGATGAGTTACAAGATCTTTTAAAGGCAAAAGACTATTTAGAAAGAGAAATAGAAAGAATAAGGGAAGCAATATAGCTTCTCTTTTTTTATACAAATGTTAAAGAAATGTTAAAATTTGTTAAAAGATAGTTTATAACTTAAATTTTTTTTATATATTTGCTACATAATTAAAAGACAAAGACAAATGAAAACAATTAAAAGAATTATCAAACAAGTAAAAGAGAACAAGAACCTAAAACCTTACAAGGTTGTTAGATTATCAACTGGAGTTATATGTGAGCATTACAGTAATGGTAACGTAAAAGTATTATAGTTATGGGATTAGGATTACCAATAGTATTATTAATAGTAGCATCAGTATGGGCAGTAGTTTTTATAAGTAAAAATTTAGAAAAGTAATTATGAGAGATACGATACAACAGATAAAAGATTTAGCAACACTAACAGAAAATTCTTGGTTACTTCATAAAATGGAATTATTAGAAGTTGAGATAGATGCAGAGATATTAAAAGAAAAAATAAAAATGTTAAACTAAGAGTTATGAACCAATTAGATTACGATTTAGAGAACTATTTAGAGGATAAAGAATACGAATGTACAGAATGTGGAACATCAATAGAAAGCGAAGGTGTTTGCAGTAGAGATTGCTTTAACGCATCAATGTTATAAAATAAATAAAATATGAGAACATACACAGAAAAACAATTAGAACAAATAAGTGGAGCAATAATAACTTGCTTTGTTAATTTACATTTTTTACAAGAAGCAGATTCTTCTGGTTTATTTAGACAAAGATTAAAGAACAACGTTAGAAAAACAATGGCTGATCTAATAGACATTGAAAACAATTACTTTGCTAAAATAGAAGAAGTAGATGAAAAAGAATTAGGAGATAAGTTAGTTGCAAACAAATTAGAGTTTGTTGAATGGTTATTAAATAAATTTGATTTCAATGATTTTAGTAAACTACAAGAAGTTTGTATTGCTTATTCATTTAACACAAAAGAATTAATAGAAACATCAGATAGAATATTAACAGAGAACGGAGCAAAAACAATAGAATAATATGAATGTATATAATAAAAAAATAGCAGATAAATTAGCAGCTGATTTTGAAAAGATAACTGGAATGAGTTTAAACGATACTTCGAGGAAAACAAATTCAGTAATAATAAGATGTTTATTCTACAAGGTATTAAACAAGTTTAATTATATGAATGATAGATTAATTGCTGAATGGTTTGAAACAAGAGGTATTAAAAAGAATAGATCATCAATTTTTATAGCAATGTCAAATGTAGATACTTACTACAAAACCTATCCTTTATTTAGAGATTGTTATGATATGTACTTTAAAGATAAACTAAATGAACGTTTAAAGTATCAGAAATCTAAAAAGAAGCGTTTAAACGAATACAAAGAACTTGTTAAGCAAATGCACTTAAAAGAAAATAAAGACCCTTTAAGTATTCTTATTAAGGAATTACCGATACATAAAAGACAAGAGATATATGAAATGGTTAGTTTAAGGGTAAAATCTTGGAATTGGAAGAATAAAGATAAATGTGAAATAATACAAGGCGGAACATCATTAGAGAATTTATGTTATTAAATATATTATTTAGAACTATTATAAATTAAAAAAATAACTTTTAATATTGATGAAATTGTCAGAAAAAAAGCATTATATATATAATCAATTTTATATTTACTAATATTTCTTTATGTATGACTTCATACACATACATTCAATTATTCATTAGAATATAAATTCAATTAAATATGTGGTTTTGGGGTAGCTATATCTCGTTGCCACTTATTTTTTTTGTGAATAACTTTCCGTTTATTTTTAGTATTAATGACTTATATTTATGTAAATATAATTATATGTTAGAAAAGTTATTTGAATCTCATAAAAAATGGATAAATACAACGCTTAAATTTGGGTGTTCTAAAGACGAAGCAGAGGACATTGTAAGTAATATGTATCTTGTGATTGGAAAGATGCTTAAAAAGGGTTTAGATATATCCTATGGCGATGAAGTAAACTACTACTATATATATTTAACTCTT
>Ga0209092_10003354_pt1 | contig 13955 bp, 13 predicted proteins | sample FraStrMetagenome_FD_187446 | JGI IMG/M metagenome (GOLD analysis project Ga0209092, IMG submission 187446) | Marine eukaryotic phytoplankton communities from Arctic Ocean - Fram Strait ARC3M Metagenome (SPAdes) (version 2) | ecosystem: Environmental > Aquatic > Marine > Oceanic | place: Fram...
GTGACCTTTAATTACATTTTCTAAAATATCCCAAACAACTGGTTCTTTTCTATCTATTATTTTCTTTGCAGATTTAACTGTTTTTACAATTCCTCTTTCAATTAATTTTCTAATTACAAAAGGCTTGTAAAGTTCAGCTGCCATATCTTTTGGGATACCACATTCTGATAATCTTAATTCCGGTCCAACAACAATTACAGAACGAGCAGAATAATCTACACGTTTTCCTAATAGGTTTTGACGGAAACGTCCTTGTTTACCTTTTAATGAATCTGATAAAGATTTTAAAGGTCTGTTAGATTCTGTTTTTACTGCAGATGATTTTCGCGTGTTATCAAATAATGAATCTACAGATTCTTGTAACATACGTTTTTCATTACGTAAAATCACTTCTGGAGCTTTAATTTCAACTAATCGTTTTAAACGATTATTTCTAATAATAACTCTTCTATACAAATCATTTAAATCTGAAGTAGCAAAACGACCTCCATCTAATGGAACTAAAGGTCTCAATTCTGGTGGAATAACCGGAATTGCTTTCATTATCATCCACTCAGGTTTGTTTTCTCTATTTTTTTGAGAATCTCTAAATGCTTCAACAACATTTAAACGTTTAAGTGCTTCTGTTTTACGTTGTTTAGAAGTTTCAGTGTTTGCTTTGTGTCTCAATTCAAAAGATAACCCGTCTAAATCGATACGAGCTAATAAATCAATTAAACACTCTGCACCCATTTTAGCAATAAACTTGTTTGGGTCTTCATCATCTAAATATTGGTTTTCTGCAGGAATTGTTTCTAGAATATCTAAATATTCTTCTTCTGTCAAGAAATCCATTTTTTGTAATGATTCTCCTTCTACATTTTTAGCAATACCTGGTTGAATTACAACATAACGCTCGTAATAAATAATCATATCTAACTTTTTAGATGGCAACCCTAAAAGGTATCCCATTTTGTTAGGTAATGATCTAAAGTACCAAATATGAGCAACTGGCACCACTAAATTGATGTGACCAACTCTATCTCTTCGTACTTTCTTTTCAGTTACTTCTACACCACATCTATCACAAACAATTCCTTTGTAACGAATTCTTTTGTACTTTCCACAAGCACACTCATAATCCTTTATAGGACCAAAAATACGCTCGCAAAACAACCCATCTCTTTCTGGTTTGTGTGTACGGTAATTTATTGTTTCTGGTTTTAAAATTTCACCTTTAGAAATTCCTAAAATCGCTTCTGGTGATGATAAACCAATTGATATTTTATTAAACTTTTTTACGGTGTACTTTTCTTGTTTTCTTGCCATATCTTTTGATAAGTATTCAGTTGGCAGTATTCAGTTTTTAGTAACAAAAATGTTACTAAAAACTGGTTACTGAAAAAATTATTCTTCTAATCTAACGTCTAGTCCTAAACCTTTAAGTTCATGCATCAAAACGTTGAATGATTCTGGTAATCCTGGTTCTGGCATAGATTCACCCTTAACAATACTTTCGTATGTTTTAGCTCTACCCATAACATCATCAGATTTAACAGTTAAGATTTCTCTTAGGATACTTGAAGCTCCATATGCTTCCAATGCCCATACTTCCATCTCTCCAAAACGTTGACCTCCAAATTGTGCTTTACCACCTAATGGTTGTTGTGTAATTAATGAATAAGGACCAATAGAACGCGCATGCATTTTATCTTCAATCATATGCCCTAACTTAATCATATAAATAATACCAACTGTTGCTGGTTGATCAAAACGTTTTCCTGTTCCTCCATCATATAAGTAAGTATGTCCAAACCTTGGTACACCTGCTTCATCTGTAATAGAATTAATCTGATCTAAAGAAGCTCCATCAAATATTGGTGTTGCATATTTAGTTCCTAATTTTTGACCTGCCCAACCAAGAACAGTTTCATAAATCTGACCAATGTTCATACGAGAAGGAACACCTAATGGATTTAGAACAATATCTACAGGAGTTCCGTCTTCTAAGAAAGGCATGTCTTCTGCTCTTACAATACGAGCAATAATACCTTTATTTCCATGACGACCTGCCATTTTATCTCCAACTTTTAGCTTACGCTTCTTTGCGATGTAAACTTTAGCAAGTTTTAAAATTCCAGCTGGTAATTCGTCTCCTACGGAAATAGTGAATTTCTGACGACGTAATGAACCTTGTAAATCGTTTACTTTAATTTTATAATTATGGACCAGTTCTATAACTAGAGAATTTAGACTCTTATCTGTAGTCCAAGAACCTGTTAAATGAGTGTAATCATCAACAGAATTTAACATTTTTAATGTATATTTTTTACCTTTTGGTAAAACTTCTTCACCCAAATCATTAAAAACTCCTTGCGATGTTTTTCCACTTATTAAGTTAAATAACTTATCTACTAAAGCATCTTTTAAGCTTTCAAATTTAGAAACAAAAGAGGATTCAAGAGCTACTACAGCTTCTTTATCTCTTATTCTTTTTGTTTTATCTTTTAAGGCTCTTTTGAATAACTTTTTATCAATTACTACACCTCTTAGTGATGGAGAAGCTTTTAATGATGCATCTTTTACATCTCCTGCTTTATCACCAAAAATAGCACGTAATAATTTTTCTTCCGGAGTTGGATCAGATTCCCCTTTTGGTGTAATTTTACCAATTAAGATATCACCTGGGTTTACTTCTGCTCCAATTCTTATCATTCCATTTTCATCTAAATCTTTAGTAGCTTCTTCAGAAACATTAGGAATATCATTAGTTAACTCTTCAGTTCCTAATTTTGTATCTCTAACATCTAAAGAATACTCATCAATATGGATAGATGTAAATATATCTTCACGAACTACTTTTTCAGAAATTACGATTGCATCCTCAAAATTATACCCTTTCCAAGGCATAAAGGCTACTTTCATATTTCTACCTAAAGCCAATTCTCCTTTTTGTGTTGCATAGCCTTCACAAAGAACTTGGCCTTCTGAAACTCTATCACCTTTCTGAACGATTGGCTTTAAGTTAATGTTTGTTCCTTGATTGGTTTTTCTAAATTTAATTAAGTTATATGATTTTTCATCAGCTTCAAAACTTACTAGTTTTTCTTCATCTGTCCTATCATACTTAATCGTAATCTTATTAGCATCAACATACTCTACAACTCCTGCTCCTTCTGCATTGATTAAGATTCTAGAATCTTTTGCTACTCTACGCTCTAAACCTGTTCCAACAATTGGAGATTCTGGTCGTAATAAAGGTACTGCTTGACGCATCATGTTAGATCCCATCAGTGCACGGTTGGCATCATCATGTTCCAAAAACGGAATTAAAGATGCAGATATTGATGCAATTTGATTTGGAGCAACATCCATATAGTTAATATCACCTGGATTTACAACTGGAAAATCTCCTTCTTCACGAGCAATAACTCTATCTAAAACAAAACTTCCATCATCTTTAAGTTCTAAATTAGATTGGGCAATTTTCATACCTTCTTCTTCTTCAGCACTAAGATAAATTGGTTCTTCTGGTAATACTTTACCTTCCTCTACCTTTTTGTATGGAGTTTCAATAAATCCTAAATTATTCACTTTTGCAAATACAGAAAGTGAAGAAATTAAACCAATGTTTGGTCCTTCTGGCGTTTCAATTGGACATAAACGTCCATAATGTGTGTAGTGAACATCACGAACCTCAAAACCAGCTCTTTCTCTTGATAAACCTCCAGGTCCAAGTGCCGATAAACGACGCTTGTGAGTAATCTCTGCTAATGGATTCGTTTGATCCATAAATTGAGATAACTGGTTGGTACCAAAAAATGAGTTAATTACAGAAGATAAGGTTTTTGCATTAATTAAATCAATAGGTGTAAATACTTCGTTATCACGAACATTCATACGCTCACGGATAGTTCTAGCCATACGGGCCAAACCAACGCCAAATTGACTTGCCAATTGCTCTCCTACTGTTCTAACACGACGGTTAGATAAGTGATCAATATCATCTACTTCTGCTTTTGAGTTAATCAGTTCAATCAAATACTTAATAATTGTAATAATATCAAGTTTTGTTAAAACTTTTTGATCAATTGGTTCATCTAGTTGAAGTTTGGTATTCATTCTAAAACGACCAACTTCTCCTAAATTATATCGTTGTTCAGAAAAGAATAATTTATCAATAATACCTCTTGCTGTTTCCTCATCTGGCGGCTCAGCATTACGTAATTGTCTATAAATATGTTCTACTGCTTCTTTTTCTGAATTTGTAGGATCTTTTTGTAAAGTATTGTGAATAATAGCGTAATCTCCAAGTTGATGGTCTTCTTTGTGAAGTAAAACAGTTTTAGCACCCGCTTCTATTATTTCATCAATATGATCTTTTTCGATAATTGTGTCTCTATCAAAAATTATTTCATTTCTTTCTATTGATACAACTTCTCCAGTATCTTCATCTACAAAATCTTCATGCCAAGTTTTTAAAACTCTAGCAGCTAATTTTCGCCCTAATACTTTTTTTAATCCAGCTTTAGAAACTTTCACTTCTTCTGCAAGATCAAAAATTTCTAAAATATCTTTATCTCTTTCAAAACCGATGGCTCTGAATAATGTTGTTACTGGTAATTTTTTCTTTCTATCAATATAAGCATACATAACTTGATTGATATCGGTAGCAAACTCTATCCAAGAACCTTTAAAAGGGATTACTCTTGCAGAGTATAATTTTGTACCGTTTGCATGAAAAGACTGCCCAAAAAATACACCAGGAGAACGGTGTAATTGAGATACGACTACACGCTCAGCTCCGTTTATAACGAAGGTTCCGGAATTAGTCATGTAAGGTATTGTACCTAGGTAAACATCTTGAACAATAGTTTCAAAGTCTTCATGTTCTGGATCTGTACAATAAAGTTTTAGACGTGCTTTTAATGGAACACTGTGAGTTAATCCTCGTTCGATACATTCTTGAATGCTGTATCTAGGTGGATCTACAAAATAGTCTAAAAATTCTAATACAAATTGATTCCTTGTATCAGTAATTGGGAAATTATCCATGAAGGTTTTATATAAACCCTCTTCGCCTCTTTCATCTGCTTTTGTTTGTAATTGGAAAAAATCTTGGAAAGATTTTACCTGAATATCCAAAAAATCTGGATACTCTTTAATAAGTTGAGATGTAGCGAAGTTGATTCTTTCAGTAGTGTTTTTCGTTGCCAAAAGAGAATATTTTTTTGATTAAAATCTAAATTAAAATAAAGAACGAATATATACACAAAATGGTTTAGGACTAAAACAAGTGTTTTAGTACCTAAACCTATATTTGTTTGTCCCGTAGCTTCGGGATAAAGCTTACTTAAGCTCTACCTCTGCTCCAGCCTCTTCTAAAGATTTTTTAAGACCTTCTGCCTCATCTTTAGATACACCTTCTTTTACTGCTGCTGGTGCGCTATCAACGATACCTTTAGCTTCTTTTAATCCTAAACCAGTTAATTCTTTAACTAATTTTACAACTGCTAATTTAGAACCTCCAGCTGCTGTTAAGATTACATCAAATTCAGTTTGAGCTTCAGCTTCTTCACCACCACCTGCTGCTGGTCCTGCTACTGCTACTGCTGCTGCTGCTGGTTCGATACCATACTCATCTTTTAAAATTGTAGCTAATTCATTAACTTCTTTTACCGTTAAGTTAACTAATTGCTCTGCGAAATCTTTTAATTCTGCCATTTTAATTGTTTTTAAAAATTTTGTTTTATTATAGTTTATTTGTGCGCGAAATTATTTTTCAGATAGTGTTTTAATAATACCTGAAAGTGTTTGACCACCTGACTGTAATGCTGAAATAACATTTTTAGCTGGTGATTGAAGTAACCCAATGATTTCTCCAATAAGTTCTTCTCTAGATTTAATATCTACAAGAGCGTCTAATTGGTCATCTCCAATATATACAGACTCTTCTGCAAATGCACCTTTTAATAAAGGCTTATCTGACTTTTTTCTGAACTCTTTAATTAATCTTGCAGGAGCATTTGCAGCTTCAGCAATCATCATTGAGGTATTTCCTTTTAATACTGATGGTAAGTCTCCAAAATCTTTATCGGAAGCTTCCATCGCTTTAGAAAGTAATGTGTTTTTTACAACAGCCAACTGAACGCCAGCCTTAAAACAAGCTCTACGTAGGTTTGATGTAGTTAATGCATCTAAACCAGAAATATCTGCTAAATAGATTGTATTAGTATCTGCTAATCTTGCTGTTAAATCTTGTATTACTTGTGATTTCTCTTCTCTAGTCATAATTATAAGTTTTAACGTATTAAACAGTTTTTACTTCAACAGCAATACTAGGACTCATCGTGCTAGACATAAAAACGCTTTTCACATACGTTCCTTTTGCAGTTGTAGGTTTCAATTTAATGATAGTTTGTATTAACTCGTTTGCATTTTCTTGAATTTTTTGAGCATCAAAAGATACTTTTCCAATTGCTGCATGTACAATACCAGTTTTATCAACTTTAAAATCGATTTTACCAGCTTTTACATCTGTAACAGCTTTTGCAACATCCATAGTTACCGTACCCGTCTTAGGGTTTGGCATTAAACCCCTAGGGCCTAAAACTCTACCCAACGGACCTAATTTACCCATTACACTTGGCATGGTTATAATTACATCTACATCTGTCCATCCTCCTTTAATTTTTTGAAGGTACTCATCTAATCCAACATAATCTGCTCCAGCTTCTTTAGCTTCGGCTTCTTTATCTGGAGTTACTAATGCTAAAACTTTTACATCTTTACCAGTTCCATGAGGTAATGTTACTACACCTCTAACCATTTGATTTGCTTTACGTGGATCTACACCCAAACGTATTGCTAAATCTACTGATGCATCAAACTTTACATTAGTAATGTCTTTGACTAGCGCTGAAGCTGCTGCTAAATCATAAGATTTAGAGCTATCTACTTTTGCGTAAGCTTCTTTTTGCTTTTTTGTTAATTTTGCCATTTTACTACTTTTTATAAAGTTTATGCTGGTGCATTCCCTTTTACTGTTAATCCCATAGAACGTGCTGTACCTGCAATCATACGCATTGCTGAAGAAACTTCAAAGGCATTTAAATCTACCATTTTGTCTTCTGCAATAACTTTAATTTGATCCCAAGTAACGGATGCTACTTTTTTCCTGTTTGGTTCTCCTGAACCTTTTTTAATTTTGGCCGCTTCTAGTAACTGAACTGCTGCAGGAGGAGTTTTTACAACAAAATCAAACGATTTGTCTTTGAAAACAGTAATAACAACAGGTAAAACTTTACCTTGTTTGTCTTGCGTTCTTGCATTAAACTGTTTACAGAACTCCATAATGTTAACACCAGCAGCACCTAAAGCGGGTCCAACCGGCGGCGATGGATTCGCTGCGCCTCCCCTTACTTGTAACTTAACTACTTTACTAACTTCTTTTGCCATTTTAAAAATGTTTAATGATTTATTTTAAGTTGGAAGCCAAAAAATAAATCGATAATATATATTTGTGTAACAACTATATTTTTTCTACTTGCATATAACTCAACTCTAATGGTGTTTTTCTTCCGAATATTTTCACCATTACTTCAAGCTTACGCTTTTCTTCATTAACTTTTTCTATTGTTCCATCAAATCCATTAAAAGGACCATCAACAACTTTTACTGTTTCCCCTATGTCAAAAGGAATCGCAACATTTTCATCCTGTATAGAAAGTTCATCAACCTTACCAAGCATTCTGTTTACTTCAGACTTACGCATTGGTACTGGCTCACCTCCCTTTACTTCACCTAAAAAACCTATTACACCTGTAATAGACTTTATAACGTGAGGAACTTCTCCTGATAGATTTGCTTCTACCATTATATATCCTGGAAAATAGACTTTTTCTTTGTGTATCTTCTTCCCGTCTTTAAACTGAACGACCTTCTCCTTTGGAACAATTACTTGACTGACAAAATCTGAAAGACCCAAACGATTAATCTCAGTTTCTATATAAGACTGAACTTTATTTTCTTGTCCACCAATAGCTCTTACCACATACCACTTCATTACTGAATCAGCTGCCATAATTAATTAGATTTAAACATTACGAAAAAGTTATCTAATCCCGTCTGAAAAACGTAATCGATACCAGCAACTGCTAAAGCGAATAAAATTGTAAATACCGCAACTGTAACTGTAGTTTTCTGAGCCTCCTCTTTAGAAACCCAAGTCATGTGGTTATTTAATTCTTCAAAAGAATCTTTGATGTATTGTATAAATTTCATTCTTCTATTGTTGTTTTGCACGGGCGGAGAGATTCGAACTCCCGACAGCTGGTTTTGGAGACCAGTGCTCTACCGCTGAACTACGCCCGTTTCTTATTTCATTGATAAAGGCATCCCGAAAAAATCGGGACACCCTTTATAAATTTATTGATAATTTTAAAACTAAATAATTAGTCTAAAACTTCAGTTACCTGACCAGCTCCTACTGTTCTTCCTCCTTCACGAATTGCAAAACGTAAACCTAAGTTTAAGGCAATTGGTTGAATTAAATCTACAGTAATCGTTAAGTTATCTCCAGGCATCACCATTTCAACTCCGTCTGGTAAATTAATATTACCTGTTACATCTGTAGTCCTAACATAGAACTGAGGACGATAGTTGTTATGAAATGGAGTATGACGTCCACCTTCTTCTTTTTTAAGAACATAAACTTCTGCCTTAAATTTAGCGTGTGGTGTTACAGAACCTGGCTTACAGATCACCATACCTCTTTTAATATCTTCTTTTGCAATACCTCTTAACAAGATACCTGCATTATCTCCAGCTTCACCTCTATCTAAGATTTGACGGAACATCTCAATACCAGTAACAGTAGACTGTAATTTCTCAGCCCCCATTCCAATAATATCAACTGAATCTCCAGTATTAGCAACACCAGTTTCGATACGACCTGTAGCTACAGTTCCACGACCTGTTATAGAAAATACATCTTCAATAGGCATTAAGAAATCTTTATCTACCTCTCTTAAAGGTTCTTCGATCCAAGCATCAACAGCTTCCATTAGCTCTAATACTGTATCAACCCATTTCTTTTCACCGTTAAGTGCACCTAAAGCTGAACCAGCAACTACAGGTCCATTATCTCCATCGTACTCATAGAAAGAAAGTAATTCTCTTATTTCCATATCTACCAACTCGATTAACTCTTCATCATCAACCATATCCACTTTATTCATGAATACAACCATACGAGGAATTCCTACCTGGCGACCTAATAAAATATGCTCTCTAGTTTGTGGCATTGGACCATCTGTTGCAGCAACCACTAAGATTGCACCATCCATTTGGGCAGCACCTGTAACCATATTCTTTACGTAATCCGCGTGACCTGGACAGTCAACATGTGCGTAATGACGATTAGCTGTTTGATACTCTACATGTGAAGTGTTAATTGTAATACCTCTTTCTTTTTCTTCAGGGGCATTATCGATCTGATCAAAAGATAAAGCTGAAGAAAATCCTGCATCAGCTAATACTTTAGTAATAGCCGCAGTTAATGTAGTCTTACCGTGATCTACGTGTCCGATAGTACCAATGTTTAAGTGTGGTTTCGAACGGTCAAAAGTTCCTTTTGCCATAATTATTAATTTTAATTCTTAGTTTAAATATATTTAGTCTCTAATAATACGTATTAATTGAGCCAGCGATGAGATTTGAACTCACGACCTCATCCCTACCAAGGATGCGCTCTACCAACTGAGCTACACCGGCTTGTTGATAATTTTGAGCGAAAGACCGGGTTCGAACCGGCGACATTCAGCTTGGAAGGCTGACGCTCTACCAACTGAGCTACTTTCGCAAAATGCAAATTTGTGGGGAGAGCAGGATTCGAACCTGCGAAGACGTAGTCAACGGAGTTACAGTCCGTCCTCGTTGGCCGCTTGAGTATCTCCCCTCTAATTTACTATTTTAATGAACTTTAAATTTTGTTTTTTTGAGCCGATGGAGGGACTCGAACCCACGACCTGCTGATTACAAATCAGCTGCTCTAGCCAGCTGAGCTACATCGGCTTTTTTTTATAAAAAAACAACCCGCTATTTCTAACGGATTGCAAATGTATAAAGTTTTTTTATATTCTAAAACTATTTATAATTATTTTTTTATTTTTTTTTATGTTTTTAAGAAATCAGTGAATCTCTATGTTTTTCTTTTGACCTTTTTAACTGTCTTTTTAGAGAATCAACGGCTAAATTAAGCCCTTCTTCGAAAGTTCTTGTTTCTCTTTTTATTATTAATTCGCTTCCAGGAATATTAATCTTTACTTCTGTAACCTTGTTTTCTTTATCACTTGTGTTCTGTACTTTTAAAAAAACCTCAGCATCTACTATCTTATCGTGATATTTGACTAAAGACTCAATCTTTTTTTCTACTAAATTGATTAGATCGGCGTCTGCATTAAAATTAACTGACTGTGTGAATACTTTCATAAATCATTTTTTTTTATTGCCCCTAGGGTGAGCGTGGTTATATACTTTTTTTAAAGCATCAAGACTATTTTGTGTATAGACTTGTGTTGAAGCTAAAGAGGAATGCCCTAACAATTCTTTAACCGAATTTAAATCTGCTCCTTCATTTAAAAGGTGAGTTGCAAAAGAGTGCCTCAAAATATGTGGACTCTTTTTAACCTTTGAAGAGACTCTACTAAAATAAGAATTTATAATTCTGTAAACAAGAGTTTCGTAAATTTTATTTCCCTTCTCAGTAATGAACAACTCCTCAGCACCTATATTGTATGGGATTTTTAAATCTAAATATTTTTTTAAGGTATTGATAACAGTATCTAATACAGGAACAAAACGTTCTTTATTTCTCTTTCCAAGAACTTTAATTGTTTTGTCTGAGAAATTTACATCTCTTTGTTTTATGTTGATTAATTCAATTCTTCTTATTCCTGTCGTATAAAATAACTCCACAATTAACTTGTTTCTTATAGAAATAAAACCAGTAGTCTCCTCTATGGTATCTATTACACTATTTATTTCTTTTGATGTAAATGGAACTTGTATTGTTTTTGCTACTTTTAGTGCTTTATGCTTATATAAAGGACTCTCTTCTAGTTCGTTTATTTTTTGAAGAAACTTATAGAAAGATTTTAACGAGCTTACTTTTCTATTAATTGTCCTATTTGACTTTTGTAAATCGACTAAAGAAACAATCCAACTTCGTATTTGTGAATAATTTACGTCTACTAAGTTTTCTTGATTATATTCAATTACTATAAAATCTCTAAATGAAATTAAATCATTTTTATATGCGATAACCGTATGATTAGAATATTTTTTTTCTAACGATAAATACTCTAAAAATGATTGGATCAATTTATTGTGATTTACAGTAAAATTACAAAAATTTAGTCATAAAAAAATCTCGCACTAGAATTAGTGCGAGATTTAATGTTTAGAAATAGATTATTACTAACCCACTTCTTCTTGTGTTCTTAGTCGTTGAACGTAAGATGCTTTAATCATCTGAGCTCTTTTTGCTACAGATGGCTTTGTGAAATGTTTTCTGCTTTGCAAGTTTCTCTTGGTCTTAGTTCGATCAAATTTACGCTTGTAACGCTTTAACGCTCTGTCTATATTCTCTCCTTCTTTAATAGGTATGATTAACATATGTTGGCACCTCCTTTCATAAGTTCTTTTATATTTTGAATAGTATTTAAACTATTTGGATTATTTTTTGGTTTGCAAATGTAAATACAAATCTTCAAATGAAACAATAAATGTTAGTTTATTTTTAAAAAGCTTAAAAGTTACTACAAAAATATTAAGTTGCTGGCTTATACTCCTTATTATCAATTATCATTTTAGCGATGATCTCTTTTAGTATCTCTGAGGTTCCACCTCCAATTGGCCCCAATCTACTATCTCGTAATAAACGAGCCATTGGGTATTCCTCCATATAACCATACCCCCCTAACATTTGAAGTGCATCATAAATAACTTCATCTGCCATTTTTGTAGACAATAACTTAGACATACTTGCCTCTTTCACAACATATGAACCTTGATCTAGTCTTTTGGTAATTGAATAATTATATTCTCTACACATATCTACTTTACTTGCCATTTCGGCAATTTTGTGTCTTAGTGCTTGGAAACGATCTAAAGATTTACCAAAAGCAACTCTTTCTTGCATATAATTAATAGCATAATCTAATGCAAACCCTGCTCTTGCATGCGCATTGACACCCATTATTAAACGCTCTAAAGCAAAATGTTGCATTATATATGGAAAACCATTTCCTTCTTCTCCCATTAAATTTGATGCTGGAATTTCAACGTTATCAAATGCAATTTCTCCAGTATCTGACGCTCTCCAACCTAGCTTGTCTAATTTTGTTGCTGAAATTCCTTTTGAACTTCTATCTACTACAAAAATGCTGATTCCTTTATATTTCTCTGAAGGATCTGTTTTTGCGGCAACTATTAAGTAATCTGAATAAATTCCGTTTGTGATAAAGGTTTTTGATCCATTTAAAATGTATTTATCTCCTTGCTTAATTGCTGTTGAACGCATACCAGCAACATCAGAGCCTCCAAAGGGTTCAGAAATACATAAACAACCAATCATATCTCCTTCAACACTTGGTACCAAATATTTATTTTTAATAAAATCATCACCTTCTTTATTAAGGTGTGTCATAGCTAAATATTCGTGAGCCCACATTGCGGCGGCAAATCCACCAGAATTAATTTTTTGTAATTCTTCTAAAAAAATAACTGTGTAAAAAAGATCTAAATCCATTCCGCCAAATTCTTCTGGAGTGTTTAATCCAAAATAGCCCATTTCTCCAAATTTCTTCCAGATAAAACGTTCTATAGTTCCTGTTTTTTCCCATTTTTCTATGTGAGGAACTACTTCTTTCTGTAAAAAATCTTTAAAGCTTGCGCGAAATACTTCGTGTTCTTCAGTAAAATACATACTGTCCATAAGTCAATATCTGTGTTTGTTGTTTATTTATTCAGCCATCAAATATAAGACTATTCTATCATATTTATCCAAAGGAAAATCGCTGATATTTTTTAAGTCTAAAATATCTTGAAACTCTGCAATTTCATCTCTATAATTAAATATTTTAATACACAAATTGTAATCTACATAGGGATTTTTAAGCAATTGCTTAAACTCAATTGTATTAATATTATATTTTTTAATAATGGGTTTTTCAAGGACCTTAAATACCAACAACACTTTATCTGCAACTTGTTTATCCATACCCCAGACTTCATAGAGCTGATAATCGAAAGAAAAACCCTGAAGTTTTGCTCTATACTTTATAATTCTTTCCGACAAGACATCTCCAATTTCATTGATGGATTGTAGATCTAAAATGGTTGCGCTATTAATATCTATTATTGGTGTTTTTTCTTTCAAAATATCTTGATCATAGCGCTTCCCAACTTCAGTTGGTAAAAAAGATTTCATCTTCTGCATTTTTTTATTTCGCTTTACAACCCAATCAGGAAATTTAAAATAGGGTGCAATTTTATTTAACAAACTATCTGAAACCTTCGTTATCTGCTTAAATTCAGATTTAGAATTGATAAACTGGTTTTTTTTTCTAAATGCCAATAATCTATCAATTTCAGACAAAGACATTCCTAATTGCATTCCTTTATAATCACTAATATAATTGGGATTAAATGGATATATCTTTGGCTTTCTATTTTCAATTTCAATTTTCTGCAAACTATCTATTTGTTTTTGGAGCGCTACTAATTCTGTAGTACTTGTATCAAAAATTTCATTTGAATAAAAATTACCAAAAAAGATAAAAACTTGAAACAACAGTATGAATAATATCAAAAGAAAAATCCCATTTCTTTGGCTTTTATTATACCAGAAATGGGATTTAAATATGTTCATAAAGAATTATTTATGCTTTAGCCTCATTTATTGCATCTGTATA
>Ga0209092_10003355_pt1 | contig 13953 bp, 9 predicted proteins | sample FraStrMetagenome_FD_187446 | JGI IMG/M metagenome (GOLD analysis project Ga0209092, IMG submission 187446) | Marine eukaryotic phytoplankton communities from Arctic Ocean - Fram Strait ARC3M Metagenome (SPAdes) (version 2) | ecosystem: Environmental > Aquatic > Marine > Oceanic | place: Fram...
TTGCGAGGCCAGCACCGTTAACCATACAACCAACGTTTCCATCTAGGGCTACATAGTTAAGTTCCCATTGTGCTGCATGTGCTTCACGTTCATCTTCTTGAGATGGATCGTGAAAAGCACGCATTTTTGGTTGACGATATAACGCATTACCATCAATACCAATTTTTCCGTCTAAACAATGAAGATTACCTTCATCTGTAATAACCAATGGATTAATTTCTAATAACGCAAAATCACAATCGTCAAACATTTTAGCAAGACCCATGAAGATCTTAACAAACTGCTTCATTTGTGTTGGGTTTAAATCAAGTTTAAAACCTAATTCACGAGCCTGGTAAGGTTGAGCTCCAACTAATGGGTCAATCTCAGCTTGATGGATTAGTTCTGGAGTCTCTTCGGCAATCTTTTCAATATCAACACCGCCTTCAGTAGATGCCATGAAAACGATTTTTTGAGAAGCTCTGTCAACAACAGCTCCAAGGTATAATTCGTTAGCAATGTCAGTACAGCTTTCAACTAAAATTTTAGCTACTGGCTGACCGTTTGCATCTGTTTGATAAGTGACTAAATTTTTACCTAACCACTGTTGAGCGAAATCTTTAATTTCGTCTTTAGATTTAACTAGCTTAACACCGCCAGCTTTACCACGGCCACCCGCGTGTACTTGAGTTTTAACAACCCACATATCGCCGCCAATTTTGTCAGCCGCTTCAGCAGCTTCTTGAGGGGTATCGCAAGCGAAACCCTCAGAAACTGGTAATCCATATTCAGCGAATAATTGTTTCGCTTGATACTCATGCAAATTCATGGTGATTTATCCATTTATCTGTAAATGATGGCTATCGTTACTTTTATTATTCATTTAGAAAACTCAAAGTAAATAACAGCCTGTGAAAAGTTCCTCAATTATAGTATAAAAGCTCTAAAGACGGTAGTCAAAAGAGCTAATACTGAAATTGAGTGACTATATTTTTTTATATCTATATTTTATACTAAGGAGTTAAACATCGAGAAGAAGACGTGTTGGATCTTCTAATAATTCTTTAATAGTAACTAAGAAACCTACCGACTCTTTACCATCAATTAAACGGTGATCATAAGAAAGTGCTAAGTACATCATAGGTAGAATCTCAACTTTACCGTCAACGGCCATAGGACGATCTTGAATTTTGTGCATACCTAAAATAGCTGCTTGTGGTAAATTTAAAATAGGTGTTGACAGTAATGAGCCAAAAACTCCACCGTTAGTAATAGTAAAATTTCCACCTGTCATATCAGCCATTGATAGCTTACCGTCCCGACCTTTTATGGCTAGGTCACGAATACCGTTTTCAATACCAGCCATACTAAGTTGATCTGAATCACGAAGCACTGGAGTAACTAAACCACGGGGCGTAGAAACTGCAATCGATATATCAAAAAAGTTATGGTAAACAATATCATCACCATCAATCGACGCATTAACTGCTGGATAACGTTTAAGTGCTTCTGTAACCGCTTTAACATAAAAAGACATAAAACCAAGGCGGGTGTCATGTGTTTTTTCAAAAAGATCTTTATATTGCTTGCGAAGATCCATAATTGGTTTCATGTTAACTTCGTTAAACGTTGTTAACATAGCCGTTGAGTTCTTGGCTTCTAGTAATCGCGTTGCAATTGTTTTACGCAAGCGTGTCATAGGTACGCGTTTTTGACTACGCTCGCCTAATTCTTGCACTGGTAATTTAACTGCTGGGAGAGTCGAAGTAGTAACAGCGGCTGGTTTGTTAGCAGCGGCTTCAACATCTTCTTTAGAAATACGGCCACCTTTACCACTGCCAACTACGTCAGTAGCAGTTAAGCCTTTTTCTGTCATTAAACGTCGCACTGATGGGCTAGCTAGTTCGTCTGAACTTACCGCTTGTTCTGCTGTAGCTGTGGCAGTAGTGTTGGCTGCAGCTCCAGCATTTAATTCACCTATTTTCTGTGCGCCTAATACAGTGTCACCTTCAACATGGATAATTTTACCAATAACACCATTATCCTGAGCAACAACTTCTAACACAACTTTGTCAGTTTCAATATCAACTAGATTCTGGTCTACTAAAACGCTATCACCTTCGGCAACATGCCAACTAGCAACCGTAGCATCTGCAACTGATTCAGGTAAAACGGGCACAACAATATCAATAACTTTAGCGTTAGATACGGTTGAAGATACTACTTTAATAGCCTCTGACGGAGCTGATTCAGTAACATCATCTGAAAAAGTACCAATGACTTGGTCACCTAAAACTGTAGCACCTTCGGCTTGGCTTATATCTGTCATTATACCATCGCTTGTAGCAGGTACTTCTAGCACAACTTTATCAGTTTCAATATCGACTAATACCTGGTCACGCGTAAATTTTTCCCCGACTTGTACATGCCAAGTAGCCACTGTTGCATCAGCAACTGATTCTGGTAGTACTGGGACTTTAATTTCGGTTGTCATTTTTTTAATCCTTACAAACTTACTTACCCTTATTTATACATTAAATGAGGATATTAAAGAGTTAATCTATTGTTAATGCTTGAGTAACAAGCGCTTGCTGTTCTTTTACATGTACTGCCATATAACCAACGGCAGGCGCCGCAGAGGCTTTGCGACCTGCATAAGTAAGATATGTACTATTTGGAATAGCAGATCTAAAATGATGCTGTGAACAATACCAAGCACCTTGGTTTTGAGGTTCTTCCTGACACCAAACAAATTGCTTAACGTGTTGATAATCTGCCAATACAGCTTTTAGCTCTTTTTCAGGAAATGGGTAAAGTTGCTCAATACGAATAATAGCAATATTATTGAGCTCATTTTTACGGCGTTGTTCTAATAACTCATAGTAAACTTTACCACTACAAAAAACGACACGCTCTACGGCTTTAACATCAATATTATCAACTTCACCTATAACACTATGAAACTCACCCGTGGCCATCTCTTCAAGTGAAGAAACGGCGAGAGGATGTCGAAGTAATGATTTAGGTGACATAACCACAAGTGGTCTGCGCATTGGCCTAACAACTTGACGGCGTAACATGTTAAACACTTGTGCAGGAGTAGAAGGAACACAAACTTGCATATTGTGATCAGCACACAATTGTAAAAACCGTTCCAGACGCGCAGATGAATGCTCAGGACCTTGGCCTTCGTAGCCATGAGGTAGTAACATAGTTAAACCACATAACCGGCCCCACTTTTGCTCCCCTGAACTAATAAACTGATCAAAGACAACTTGTGCACAGTTTGCAAAATCGCCAAATTGTGCTTCCCAAATAGTTAAACCAGCGGGCTCAGCAGTAGTGTAACCATATTCAAAAGCGAGTACTGACACTTCTGATAACACAGAGTCATGTACATCGAATGGACCTTGCCCCTCACGAATATTTTGAAGAGGTAAGTAGGTGCTGGCATCGTCTTGATTGTGTAACACTGCGTGTCGATGGAAAAAAGTTCCACGACCAGAGTCTTGTCCAGTTATACGAACACGGTCACCCCTGTCAACAATAGTAGCATACGCTAAATTCTCAGCCATACCCCAGTCTAATAATTTTTCACCGGTAGCCATCTTCATACGATCGTCGTAAATCTTTTTCACACGTGAGTGAACAGGGTGAGTTTCAGGGTAAGAAGACAGTTTTCTAGCTAAATCTTTAAGCTTGTCGAGTGATATTGCTTTGTCGTAATCATCATCCCACTCATGACCTAAGTATGGGGTCCAATCTACAGAGTGCTCTGTCATGGGACGCCACTGCTCAACCGTACACTGACCTTCATCGAGGAGTTTTCTATAATAGGCCGTTAACTCATCTATAGTCGATTTAGTTAAGCTTCCCTCGGAAGCAAGTTTATCAGCGTATAATTGACGAGGTGTTGGATGTTTTTTAACAATTTTATACATGAGTGGCTGAGTAGCACTTGGTTCGTCAGCTTCGTTATGTCCATGACGTCTATAACAAACGAGATCAATAACGACATCACGTTTAAATTCGTTTCTATAATCAAGCGCAACCTGTGTCGCTAAAATGACCGCTTCGGGATCATCGCCATTGACATGAATAATAGGTGCCTGCACCATTTTAGCTATTTCTGTACAATATTCACCAGAACGGGTATCTTCAGCAATCGATGTAGTAAAACCAACTTGGTTGTTAACCACAATACGGACCGTACCACCAACTTTAAAAGCACGGGCTTGAGACATATTAAAGGTTTCTTGAACAACACCCTGACCAGCAATAGCAGAGTCACCATGAATGGTAATAGGCAATACTAAATCACCTTGATTACAGTCTCTTCTATCTAGACGTGCACGGACCGAGCCAATAACAACTGGGTTAACAATTTCTAAATGAGAAGGATTAAAAGCTAACGCAAGATGAACATTACCGCCAGGCGTAACAAAATCTGAAGAGTACCCTTGATGATACTTTACATCTCCAGAGCCTAACGCTTCATCATGTTTACCACCAAATTCATCAAACAATTTAGACGGATTTTTGCCCATCACATTGACAAGAACATTAAGGCGACCGCGGTGAGCCATACCCATAACTACTTCTTTTGTACCTGTGGCACCAGCTCGTGTAATTAACTCTTTAAGCATCGGGACTAAAGAGTCCCCCCCTTCTAAAGAGAAACGCTTAGCACCAGGAAACTTAGCACCTAAGTATTTCTCTAGGCCATCTGCAGCGATTAAACCTTTCAGTAATTCTGTCTTCTGGTCAACCGATAAAGATGCTTTAGACTGAACAGATTCGAGACGTTGTTGTAACCAGCGTTTTTCATCTGTGGAGGTCATGTGCATGTATTCAGCACCTATTGAGCCACAATAAGTGTTATTTAATGCTTTATACAAGTCTCCAAGCTTCATGGTATCTTGACCAATAGCAAAAGAGCCAACATTATATTCTTTATCAAAATCATTTTCAGAAAGATCATGATGAGAAAGCTGCAAATCCCTTACTGTATCTCGTTTCCATAAACCCAGGGGATCTAAATTAGCATTTTGGTGACCACGGAATCTGAACGCATTAATAAGTTGTAATACTTTAACTTGCTTTGCATCACTGCCACTAGACACAATGACTTGCTTATTTGTTTGTTTTGCTAATATTTTAAATTCGTCACGGATTACGGAGTGGCGATATTCAACCTCACTTCCTGCGACTTTTGGGAGTTGACTAAAGATTTCTTGCCATTCTGCAGAAACAGAAGCGGAGTTATCTAAGTATGATTCGTACAATTCTTCAATATAAACGATGTTACCACCGTTTAAATGGGAAGACTCTAGCCAAGCCTTCATTACACCATCTGGCATTACCTTGTTCCTTTGCTTGTGTTTAGCAAAAAAAATAACGTAATATTATCCAACTTTTGATTATCTGTTGTATCGATATTTAAAATAAAGTTGGAGTTAAATATTACAATGTTTAAAATAAAAAATCATAGTATATATTATAAGTTACTTAAAGTAGTACATATAATAAAAAATACTGTGTTTATTATGTCATAACAAATCACAAAAAAAACTTAGACTAAAGGATAATTAATTTAGTCTAAGTTTAAGTAGTTACATTAAACAGCTCTGTTTAATAACATTGATTTGATATGTCCAATAGCCTTAGTTGGATTAAGTCCTTTAGGACAAACGTCTACACAATTCATTATCCCATGACAACGAAAAACACTATAGGCATCTTGTAAGCCATCTAAACGCTCTTCCGTAGCGGTATCTCGGCTATCAATTAAGAAGCGATATGCATGTAACAAACCAGCAGGACCAATAAACTTGTCTGGATTCCACCAAAACGATGGGCATGAAGTTGAACAACAAGCACATAAAATACACTCATATAAACCATCTAGCTTATCGCGCTCTTCAATAGTTTGAAGGTTTTCACGTGCCGCGGGTTGACCATCATTAATAAGATAAGGTTTTATTTTTTCATACTGCTGATAAAACTGCGACATATCAATTATTAAATCTCGAATAACAGGTAACCCTGGAAGTGGACGTAATATAATTTTTTTCGCTTTCACTTCTGATAAAGGCGTTATGCATGCAAGACCATTTTTACCATTCATATTCAAACCATCAGAGCCACATACACCCTCTCGGCATGAACGACGAAACGATAAACTTGAATCTTGCTCTTTTAATAGCATTAATGCATCTAACACCATTAAATCAGAACCTTGTGGTATTTCTAACTCATAGTCTTTCATGTAAGGTGCGTTATCAACATCAGGGTTATAACGATAAATCGAAAATAACTGTTTAACCATAGTAGTCGTCATAAGTTTGCTCCTTAATATACACGCGCTTTCGGAGGGAAAGCTTCACGGTGAACAGGTTTCATATTAACATCACGCTTAGTCATTTCTTCATTCCCAGGAGAATAAATGGAATGGCATAACCAATTTTCATCGTCACGTTCTTGAAAATCATTACGGGCATGTGCACCACGTGATTCAACACGGAAATTTGCAGCTTTAGCAGTACAGAAAGCTGTTTCCATTAAATTATCAAGTTCTAGACACTCAATACGTTGGGTATTGAATTCAGATGATTTATCGTCTAAGTGTGCATTTTGTAAACGTTCACGAATTTCAGTAAGCTCCTTCATACCTTCAGCCATTGCGTCACCATCACGAAATACCGAGAAGTTAAACTGCATACATTTTTGTAAATCTTTACGTATTTGGCCAGGTTGTTCACCACTTGTTGAAGACTCCCAACGATTAGTCCGTGCTAATGCCGCGTCTAAATCAGAATCCGTAGCTGGTTTTCCAAACTCAGTATCATTCAAATAAGTACCTAGGAAGTTCCCTGCAGCACGCCCAAACACCACTAAATCAAGTAAAGAGTTTCCTCCAAGACGGTTAGCACCATGAACTGATACACAGGCAATTTCACCGACAGCAAACAGGCCCTCAACAATAGTTTCAGTTCCATCATTTGCAATATTAATTGCTTGGCCATTGACATTACATGGCACGCCACCCATTTGGTAGTGACAGGTTGGGATAACAGGAATTGGTTCTTCAGCAGGATCAACATGCGCAAATGTTTTAGATAAATCACAAACACCAGGTAAACGCTTATACAGAGTTTCACGCCCTAAATGGTCTAATTTAAGCTTGATATGAGGACCCCAAGGGCCATCACAACCACGACCTTCTCGGATCTCAGTCATCATAGAACGAGCGACAACATCACGACCAGCTAAATCTTTAGCATTTGGTGCGTAACGTTCCATGAAACGCTCACCATCCTTATTGAGAAGATAACCACCCTCACCACGACAACCTTCAGTAACTAGTGTACCAGCACCAGCGATCCCAGTAGGATGAAATTGCCACATTTCCATGTCTTGCATTTGAACACCAGCACGAAGCGACATACCTACACCATCACCGGTATTAATATGAGCGTTAGTAGTCGAAGAAAAAATACGACCTGCACCACCCGTAGCAAGAACCGTTGCTCGTGCCTTAAAATAAACTATTTCACTGGTTTCAATGCAAATTGCAGTTGCACCAACAACAGCACCATCAGCATTTTTAACTAAATCTAATGCGTACCACTCAGAATAAACGTTAGTTTCATTTTTGACATTTTGTTGATAAAGACAATGAAGCAAGGCATGACCAGTTCTATCTGCTGCTGCCGCAGTTCTAGCTGCTTGTTCACCACCAAAATTTTTAGACTGTCCACCAAAAGGGCGTTGATAAATCTTACCTTCTTCTGTGCGTGAAAAAGGCAATCCCATTTTCTCTAGCTCTATAATGGCTTCAGGGCCAGTTTTACACATGTACTCTATTGCATCTTGGTCACCGATGTAATCACTGCCTTTAACAGTATCGTACATATGTTGTTCCCAATGGTCCTCATGAGCATTACCCAAAGCAACGGTAATACCGCCTTGAGCAGATACAGTGTGAGAACGTGTTGGAAAGACTTTCGAAATTAAAGCACAAGATTTGCCTGACTCTGTTATTGCTAACGCAGCTCGCATACCTGCACCACCAGCACCAATAACAATGGCATCAAACTCACGAATTGGAACGCTCATTTATACACTCCACACAGTTAAAAAACCAAAAACAAGATAAACTAATAAAGTTACCGAAAAAATAAACTGTAAACTTGCTCGTAATAAAGCAGATTTTACATAATCAGAAAGTACCTGCCACACGCCAATTTTTGCGTGAACAAGTAAGGCTAACAAAGCCATTATGGTTGCGACTTTAACAATCATATTAGCAAAAAAAGATTGCCACAAATCATGTGTAACACTGGGTGATATAATAAAAAAACCAGCGACCATCAGTGTATATGCAACAAGGATAATTGCACTAGCTCTGACAAGAATAAAATCATGCACGCCATTTTGGCCTGCTGATGTAACGACGTTTACCATAACCAAACTCCTATGACGACTGAAATAACTAACCACAAAATAATGGTTAATTTAGCGGTAGTGTTACCTGAAGATAATTCTTCAAAGAAGCCCAGATCCATCATTAAATGACGTACCCCAGCAAGCAGGTGGTAGGTAAGTGCAGAAAGACAGCCGAAGATAATAAACTTAAAGAATATGCCGTCAAGGTAACCTTGAATTTGAGCAAATCCTTCAGCAGAAGTGAGAGAGGTTGATAAAGTATACAATAAGATACCAATAGCAAATACCATAATAACACCAGAAACTCGGTGGAGTATCGAAGCATTAGCTGCTGGATGCATCTTTATTGTAGTTAGATCTATATTTACAGGACGTTGTTTTTTCACAATGATTGCCTAAAGAGCTCGAAAGCCTTCAACTTTTATTATTGTTACTCATGAACTACCTTTACTAAATCGACTTTAAACGCGATGGAAACATAAAAAATTAATTTTTACAAAAGCAATTCCCGAAAGTGAACGGTAACTTTTAATAATTAACCTTGAAGCATAACGCTGCAAGTACAATCCTAGCCAACATCTATTTATTGATTCTAGTTAGATTTGTAATAAGGCTTAAATTGAAATTAATCTTAAAATTATTAGAAAAAATCACAGAACAGCCCGATTATATAATCCTTACCATCTAATTACAATTTTACAAGAGACTAAGTTTTACTTGCTTACAATTTAACCTATTATTCAAACTGTATTAAACTTTAGTATAATTACTCTTACATTTTAATTTCATTTCAGGGTAGAATGTCGCCAGTTAGAAAAGTCACTAAATCTGACTATTTATTCATATCACTCTTTATGGAAATAGAGTTTTGAATAATTAGCAGTCAGTAAATGTCTATAAATTATAATTTGATAGGGGAAAAAATTATGGCTGAATTAAAAGCCTCTCTGAGTATTGATGGCAAAGAGATTGGAGAATTTCCAGTTTTAAAAGGTACAGCAGGTGCCGACGTAATTGATATTAGAACCTTAGGTAGCCATGGCTATTTCACCTATGATCCTGGCTTCATGGCAACGGGCTCTTGTGAATCTTCTATTACCTTTATTGATGGCGGAAAAGGCGTTCTTCAACACCGTGGTTACCCTATTGACAGTCTTGCAAAACAGGCTGATTACCTTGAAGTGTGTTATATTTTGCTTAATGGCGACGCACCAACTCAAGCTGAGTATGACAACTTTAAAAACGTCATAACTACTCATACAATGGTACATGAAAAGCTTGTACATTTTTTCCATGGTTTCCTACCTGATGCTCACCCAATGGCAATGTTATGTGGTGTTGTGGGTGCTATGTCGTCTTTTTACCACAGTGATTTAGATATTACTGATTCACTACAACGTAAACGAAGTGCACATCGCTTAATTGCTAAAATGCCAACTATCGCAGCAATGGCTTACAAATATAGCGTAGGACAACCTTTTGTATATCCAAGGAATGACCTTTCTTTTGCAGAGAATTTCTTACATATGATGTTCTCTGTACCTGCAGAAGAATATGTTGTGAGCCCTACTATAGCCAATGCTATGGATAGAATATTTACCCTACATGCTGACCATGAGCAAAATGCATCAACATCGACAGTTCGCTTAGCTGGTTCTTCTGGTGCTAATCCCTATGCTTGTATAGCAGCAGGTGTAGCCTCTTTGTGGGGTCCTGCGCATGGTGGCGCAAATGAAGCCTGTTTAACTATGCTAGAAGAAATAGGTAGTTTAGAAAATGTTGATGAATATGTAGCGAAAGCAAAAGATAAAAATGACCCTTTCCGCTTAATGGGTTTTGGTCACCGAGTTTATAAAAACTTTGACCCTCGCGCGACCGTAATGCGTGAAACATGCCATGAAGTACTTTCAGAGTTGGGAATAAGTGATCCATTACTAGATGTTGCAATGGCACTAGAGAAAGTAGCTTTAGAAGACCCCTATTTTATTGAAAAGAAATTATACCCAAATGTAGATTTTTACTCGGGTATTATCCTTAAAGCTATTGGAATCCCAACGAGTATGTTTACAGTCATATTCGCTATGTCTAGAACCGTTGGTTGGATTGCTCATTGGGATGAAATGTTATCTCAACCTGGACAAAAAATTGGTCGCCCCCGTCAAAAATACACAGGTGAAGTTAACCGCGAATTTGTACCATTAAATAAAAGATAAAGTAATATTTTTTATTATAAAGTCAGTACTTTTGACTTTCTTACAGGCAGCTTTCGCTGCCTTTTTTATGGGTCGTTCACTGCTATATTAATATTATTAGTTCTTTTTAAGATTAAAAATACATAATTCATAGTTAAATAAAATAAAAAAATCAGTCAATTGAGTATAAAAATGTAATAGTGAATTAATTTTTCAGTAAAATATACGTATTATAACAATTTAGACGCTATTTAATTTAGTCTGATATAGCTGTACACTATAAAAAATCTAACTAAGTTACTAAAACAATACTGATTATGTCCGATTACTCTCTCCGATTCGGCGGTATTAGCCGTCTTTATGGTGACCATGCTAGCAATATGTTACGCAAGGCTAATTTCTGTATCATTGGTATTGGTGGTGTTGGCTCTTGGGTCGCTGAAGCACTTGCAAGAAATGGTATTGGTAAGATCACATTAATCGACCTAGATGATATTTGTACTACTAATATCAATCGTCAGATTCATGCACTCACAGATACTATAGGCCAGAGTAAAGTTGATGTTATGGCAGAGCGTATCAAGCAAATTAACCCTGAGTGCGATGTGCAAAATATAGAAGATTTTGTCACGATAGAAAACTTATCTACACTTCTAAATAGACCGTATGACTACGTAATTGATGCTATTGACTCAGTTGATGTAAAGTCACGTATTATTGCTTTTTGTAAACATAAGAAAATACCTATCATCACAATAGGTGGCGCTGGAGGACAAATAGATCCCTCTAAAATTAATATTGTTGATTTAAGTAAGACTTATCAGGACCCTCTTTTAGCTAAAGTGAAGAATCAACTTCGTAGGGAATTTAACTTCCCTCGGGCTGATATAAAAAAAGCCAGTAAAAGAAAGTTCGCTGTAGATGCTGTTTTTTCTACAGAGCAACTTCGCTACCCTACCAGTAATGGATCAGGTGATATTTGTCTAGCAAAACCACAACAAACAGAAAATCCCACAAATAGTCGTTTAGATTGCCAAACAGGCTTTGGAGCAACGACTCATGTAACTGCAACGTTTGCCTTTTTTGCGGTGGCGAGAGCAATTGATAAGTTTTTAACTAAAAAATAGAATAACTATACTTATTATGTAATATTGATTATTAACCTAATAAATACCTATAGTTAACTTACTAAGGATTTAATCCTATCGACAATAGCTAATAGGCCATTACTTCTTGATGGGCTCAGATGATTTTCAAGGCCTAATTTTTTAAAGTAACCATGTATATCAACTGTTGCGATTTCCGTGGCGGTTTTATTATTAAAAACTGACAACACGATAAAAAGTAAACCACGCACAATTTTAGCATCACTATCACCAATAAAATGATATTTTAATTGCTCACACGAAGTAACAATCAACCAAGCTGAGCTTTCACAACCAGAAATGAGAGAGTCATTATTGCGATGAAATTTTTCTAATCGGCAAAGGTTATTACCAATCAACATAATTTCTCTATGTTTACTGTCCCAACTCTTAGCTTTAGCAAACTTATCAATAACCATTAACATTTCATCATTATTTAAGTTTATTGGCACACTAGTTAGGTCAGGATCTGAATTATGATTATCAGCCAATATATTTTGTAAACAACTAATAAAAACATCAATTTCTTGTTTAGTATTATACGCACAAAGAGAAACTCTCAAACATCCATCCATAGCTAACTCCTGCATGAGTGGCATAGCACAGTGGTGTCCAGAGCGGATAGCAATACCGTAAGTATCAAGGCTGGTTGAAATATCGTGATTATGATGACCCAAAATAGAGAAAGAAATAACACCAATATCTGGTAATCCATCCACAACAAACCTAACTTCGTTTATCTTTGCTAACGCATCATAACAGTATTTGGTAAGTGTTTTCTCGTACTGTATATAAAGACTGGCTGGATCGATTAAAAATGGCTTAAGAAAATTAATACATTCACCGAATGCAATAACTCCAGCAATATTTGGTGTTCCCGCCTCAAATTTAAAGGGTAATTGATTAAAAGTCGTTTTTTTATTAAAACTGACACGTTTAATCATTTCGCCACCACTTTGATAAGGTATCATGCGTTCAAGTAATATTTTTTTACCATATAGAACTCCGACTCCAGTTGGACCAAACATTTTATGAGCCGAAAAAACATAAAAGTCACAATCTAAGGCTTTTACATCTATATTAATATGGGCAACCGCTTGCGCTCCATCAATTAACGTTATAGCACCGACAGATTTTGCTTTTTTAATTACTGGTAAAATAGGATTAATACGCCCCAGCACGTTTGAAATATGACCACACGCCACAAAACGTGTCTTTTGTGTGATTACGGCATCAAGCTGAGTAATATCGATATATCCATCAGAGGTTAAGGGTAACGTTTTAATAATAGCACCTGTTTGTTCGGCAACTATTTGCCAAGGTACTATATTGGCATGATGCTCACTTACAGAAAGTACTATTTCATCCCCCACATTTAAAATATTCCTTGCCAAACTTTGTGTGACAATATTAATACTTTCTGTAGCGCCTTTTGTCCAAATTATTTCTTCTTTGGCATTTGCACCAATAAATATTTGTACTATTTGTCGAGATTTTTCATAAGCAGAGGTAGAGAGATTACTTAATCTGTGAGAAGCACGATGAACATTGGCATTTTGTTGTTCATAAAAGTCTACTTGCCTCGTAATAACATCATGTGGTTTTTGGGTTGTAGCTGCGTTATCAAAGTATATAATATTTTTTTTGGGTTGCAGATTTAAATTACTGCTTAACATATTTTGAATTAATGGAAATTGATCACGAAATTTTTTAGGTGTAAAAGTAGTCATACATGGCTCATAAAAAACACAAATAAATTAGGGGGCTATTTATCTTTCGCAGTTTAACGGGGCTATCACCTTAGTCATTTAAAGTAACCATATTATAAAAGCCCTTATTTGCATAAATATCCTACGTAACGCTATAAAAAAATATGAAAGATCGTTAGCCCTCAAAATACTTAATATTAATAGCCTAAATTAAAGTATATTTTAACAGTATAAACTACTATCGAAAACTACCATAAAGACCATAGCGATAATAATTTAGGTTGCTACTGGCTTAAATGACTCTATTTGAGCTATAACTAACTTATCTATATTTATTACGGCTACTAAAAGTGAATTTTTTAACTTATTTATTTCAATTTAGTATGAGTTTTATAAAGTTTTTTAGTACTCAATCACTAAAACTTTACCAACAAAATAGACATAATTATTTTAATTCTAAAAAACAGGAAAAAATAACAA
>Ga0209092_10003356_pt1 | contig 13946 bp, 12 predicted proteins | sample FraStrMetagenome_FD_187446 | JGI IMG/M metagenome (GOLD analysis project Ga0209092, IMG submission 187446) | Marine eukaryotic phytoplankton communities from Arctic Ocean - Fram Strait ARC3M Metagenome (SPAdes) (version 2) | ecosystem: Environmental > Aquatic > Marine > Oceanic | place: Fram...
TAAATTAGTTTTGCTATATGTAATGTTGTCTATATATGTAGCTGACATTGTTTACTTATGGAGGCTTCAAAAAAGTCTAAAATTTGCGATTTTGGAGTGCAAAAAGTCTAAAATTTGCGATTTTCTCATGCGGTGTTGAGATGATTGCATGTGGATTCTGAAGAGAACATGGCTAAATTAGTTTTGCTATATGTAATGTTGTCTATATATGTAGCTGACATTATTTACTTATGGAGGCTTCAAAAAAGTCTAAAATTTGCGATTTTGGAGTGCAAAAAGTCTAAAATTTGCGATTTTCTCCATTTAACTGTCAGGACTTTAGAAAATCAAAACTTCTACGTATATTGTTTTTCAGCTGCCGTTGAATCTTTTAGGAATGACGTATTAGCGATGTTGAGGAATAATGAAGGTGCAACGTTTGTGTAATTGTTTTATTTTTACCAAGTTTGTTCGTAAATAAACTGGTTATGAAAAGACTTTAATGATGAAGGAACAAATATCGTAAGGTGATTAATATTGAATGAATTGACATGTAAAATTGGAAACAAAATGGGAGCATCTATCGTGCAAACGCTTACATATGCTACGATGTACAAAAATAAAAGTATACAGATTTGAAAAAAAATCGGTATTGACCTCTTTTGGTTTCGCCACAAGATCTAATATAGAAATCGACTAAACATGTGGGCATGTATTTATTTTCATATGTTTGGTTTGGACGGAAACTGGTACAAGCATCGGATTAGATTCGACTTCAGATTTGCCGTCTCTTACGCGCTGCAACGCATTCACGCCTTCATTTCCAAAATGTTTTAATACTATTGCTTCGTTCAAGGAATTTTCTTCTTCATCCTTAATCAATTTGTCAGGCCAATAGAATTTTGCACTAAATAGGCTTGCCTCAAACGTGGATGGTATCGGTGCACGAATCCCATTCAAAACACATCCGAAATAAATTTCAGCCTCAGGCCTTCCCGTCGCAACACATTCCTTTTTCGACACTACATCGTGTGGTAACTGTGCTAGCTGCTTTTGTGGACATATATTGATAGCACGTTTTATCCATGTTCGATTGATCAACGTGAGTCTATCACTACCAACTAATGGTATCTCATCTACAACCAATTCTTTGAACACCCCCTTCCCGCCATCTTCATCGCCCCAACTCTTTTCGTACTCTGCACCAATATTTGCAATTTTGCTCCATTCATCCCTTATATAGCCCAATCCTGCCGTCCATGGGGCGCCTACGTAGGCAAAGTCTTTCCACTTATCTAGTTCGAATTTTCTACACCACAACGCCTGCTCTTCAAAAATCAGGATATGATCGCTATCGACGCCATCTATAAATTCTCTTTCATAATATAAATCAGACGATATGAAATTAGTCGGTTTCTTCCATTTCTTGCAAGGACCTTCGCGATAAAACTCATCATCTAAAAACTGAACACGAATTCTCCCTGTTTTGGCAAATTTTTGCGCATTGCTTCCCAGCCGCTCAAATATCAAATTGCCAAGCATTTCTTCATGATAACCGGTGCCTTCCTCATCTTTCTTCTCATTTAGAGATGACACCAAGGGACATTTTGAGGTCTGAATTGTTAAACAGACGTTTGAATCATCGAACACATGGCCATCATCGTTCATTCCTACTACGTGCTGAACAAAAGACTCCAACCCAGTCGTCCAAAGAAAATGAGTCGGTTTCGAAGTGTACTGAAATACTTCACTATCAAACAGAACAGCAGTAAGCGAGCAGGGTGGCGTAGTCACACGATAATGTGCTCCCATGAAAGGACCATTATAAGTATCAACAGAAGGACCATTATGAGCGTAAATAGGAGGGTCGTTCACAGCAACACTACCATACACCACCGTATACAGGACAAAAGCTGACAGAGCAAGGATCGATAATACGAGCTGTATTGTCGGCACCGAGGTGTTATAACGTCGAGATTTGGCGTTGGCATCATCCATCGCAGTGGAGTCTGTTGCATCGTTTAATTCTACGTCATAATTATTTGTTTCCTTGGATGGAGATGATGCAGATGCTGACACTCCTCGATTATTTACTGCTCGATTTCTTTGCATCTTTGAAGAAGGGAGATGCAATGTATCAATGCAATGCAATTTTTTTTCGACTGTATACTTATTTTGTTAACATCTACTCTTAATGGGAGGTGTGAAGGTATTACGGCAAGATATTGAGAGGGTATTATTATGTATACAGTGTGGGTACAATGTATCCGCTTTCCCATTTCCCATCGTGAAGACGGGAACACTTGTCCCGCTACTGTTGTCCGTCGGCCGGGGCCGGGGGCATGGGAGGATGTAGAAGTCGTGAAAACTTTAACGTTCACAAGTTAGAATTAGACAAAGGGAGAGTTAGGGTTTCGCATCGGAAGTTGAGCTTGTGCTAGGGTTGCCGCAATATACCAAAAAATCCAGAATTCAACATACGCAAATCAAAATGAAGCCGTCTCAGATGATGCACCCTCGCCCTCTCCGCAATATATTTGATTTAATAGAGTTTCATAGCTATTTACGTGATGATGAGAGTGCCAATGTAAGTGCCTGTTATATTCGCCACGAAGGCATGTCATTGGGTTTCGGCGTGGCATTGAGCAAACCGGTGAAGTTCGCAAGTTTGATGAAATCTAATTTATTACTAACTCGTTAAAACATTTCCTTTGAAATATTTGCTTGTTTTTGTCTTCAGACGTGGCTGAATTGTTATCAACTAATCGTAGGAACTGTGGAACCAGGAACGAGACTTCATATTCGTATTTTACTGATTGCAACGTATAGAGTGATAGTGCCTGCGCATCCAGAGAGTATCAATGAGTCGGAGGAGAATGAGAATGCAATTGAGGAATTAAAGAACAAGTTTCTAGGGAAAAAGAAACCCATCTATTGTGAGGAATTAAGTGCTTCAGAATTTTTAGAGGACTTCTCTGAAGAAGATTGGAATGAAGTAATTGCTCATTTAGAACTTATCCGTGATACATTTATGGAAGGAAAGTTTCTTCAACTTCCTGACGCTTTAGACGACGATGATGAGCCTGATAAGGGACGCAACGCATTTGCCGATCTAGGAGAAGACAAAAAGAGATTAATTGAGGTTGAACTAGACAAGCGGATAATTGAAACCAAGTTTCACCAAGCTCTAAGCTTCATCCGAAGCAGCGACAATTTGGATAATCTCACAACAGCGCGTCGTTACAAGAAGTTTGTCGAGAAGACGTTTTCCAACAAAGAACAACATTTGTCGAGGCTTCTTTCACTTCTAGAGAACCATAATGAAAGTGATAACCCCAAACTCCGCAACAATCTTGATGAAAGTTTAGAGTCGAAGCCATATCAACTAAAGGAATATATTTCTGATTTGAAAGGTTTTCTTTCAACTGTAGAGAGAATTTTGCTTCCCTCCCCAACCCTTATCGATCGTAATTATTCATCTTTGATGCAACCAGCATTCTTAGACAATTCCTTCGCTTCTGCAAATGAAAATGACGACAAAAGAAATGGATTAAAGGAAGCTGAAGATGAAAAAGTTGGTGCGACTCCAAAACAGGGGTCATCTATCAAAAGCTACTCTACGGACCTGCAAGAAAAATCCGAATCTTTGCGCGAAAAATCCAGAGATCCACTAAGCTCCTGCATTCAAGAAAGCGACCACGCTAGCAATAACAATACTGGTAAACGATTAACGAAGAAAAAGAGAGGTGTTCACATAGAATTTAACGATTCTGCTGACGACGTAAGCAGTGCACATACTCCGCCTCATCTTTCCAGTGTTCGCAAAAAACACAAAAATCGAAAGTCTCCCGCCACCAAAAAACATAAGGGCAAATTGATATGCATGTCCCCTGGCGACATGAGCGATGGTATTGCGAACAATTCCAACCCATCTGAAATTCGTTTACTTCAAAATCAGAGGAGGCGCAAGTTTGTGCAAGAAGAGGATGATGCGATTTGTGCCGGACTCTACAGGTTTCGTACTGAAAAAACTTGCTGGGCGTCAACTCGGGATTATTATGCATGCTTTAGTGGAAAACACGGTAACGGCTATAGGACGAACATTCAGATTAAGGATCGTGCACGTACACTCGAAAAGTTGCGCAGGCTTATTCCGACGCTCGATAACGAACCACAGACGACCACTGCAATGGAAAGAAAGTATCAAGTTAATGAAGAGAATGACGAAATCAATGGCAAAACAGAAGAAGTGTAAACACATCTTCCTACCATCCAAACTCGAACGTTCTACCTTACGTTATTTGTTCTTAGTGTCAATGTATTCTTGCGTATTCTTTAATTCTATTGTCGAATTGTTTAACAAATTTAGCCTACCTAAAAACTAATATTCTGCTTCCAAACTATGTAAGATGATTTATTAATTTTCCTATTTCAGTAAAAATGATATTGTTTCTAGCTGCACAAGCTTCCCTATATGAGGAGCAAAATGATTACTTAGATTATTTATAATTTACATGTTAACAAATTGAGCGTACGCTCGTAAAGGTAATGTTCAGATAGTTTTAGTCAAAATTAGTCTTTTAATCAATTCGAAAGTGATTAACATGTAAGATGTTGTTGACCGAATATTGTGCAATGAGTTTATAGATATGTTTTTGGATAGCTTTTCTTTGAAACGTTTTCCTCCTTTTCAAGCATTTTCTCTTTTTCGTGGAAGAATACGCATTGTCACCTATCCTACGTCATTATTAACTTAATATTTCACAATCTTTAGCATGATAAATGTAATCAAAACCAATCAATCTGACTCTTTTGGAGAGTTTACAGTGTCATTATCGTCAGGGACTTTGTACTCGATGCTTACATCCCAACGAGAACTAGGTGCATTGCTTGCCACATACTTTACAAAACGCATCGTGCCTGCATCTCGATACACTAATGAAAGTGTGTTATTGCTAGCAGACACACTTAGCAGTTCAGTATCGCTTTCAGCGTTGTATTCGTCATCAGCAACCTTTTGTGCTATTTCTTCATCTTCATCTTCATCTTCCGCACTGATATAGCACTCAAAACCTCCCACATCGCCGGACTCCCATACTGCATCAGCATCATCTCCAATTAAATCGCCGAACTGCTCATCATACAAACACTGGTTGCCATTGCCCGCGACGAAGCACAATGTCGCATCAAGAACCGCAGATGTAGTCAAAATACCATAGTGTGCCACGGTGTAGTCGAGGCCAGGTCTAAATCTTCGAACACGGCCTCTGTAACCAGTAGGTCTACATAAACTTGTTATTGCCATTAAAAATTTTGAAAATGTTTTGGATTGGAACAATTCTTCCTTTAATTGTTGGAGGAGCTTTCCTATATCTTTCACTTTTTGTTCCTCATCCTCCTTTCTTTCTTTGCAATTCCTGTTGAATTCAAGAAATCTTTGTTTATGAGAAGGGCCTAATATTTTCCAACATTCATTTTCTCCAACATTATAATCGAGGGCAGGTAATCCGCTACCAAGTTTGTCATCGCGGTCTTCTTTCGCAGAAGAAACCTTGATCACTTCCTCCCATTCTTTGGTGAGAAAGTGTCGAAGTTGCACACTTGATTCCTCCTCAAAACGCTTTCTAATTTCTTCCATTGATTCAGGTTTAAGATATGTTTCATTAATGTACTTTTTCAAATCAGTTAATTCTGCCTCTGTTAAAGATGGACATTTATTGCTAGAGTCGCCACTTTCCTGCGAACCTTCTTCATCTTGAATTGCGACAAATATCTCTTCAGTGTCTTCACCCTTTTCTGTGCTTTTCAGCCTAGAAAGAGTTGCATTATGAATATTTATAGGAAGATCCTTTGCATGATACCACCCTTGTATAGATAACCGTGGACTATCACCAAACACTTCCTGGACCGAATGAAACGATTCACCAGGTTCAACTACAAAGTATGCCATACTGTTGAACGTAGGAAGAATAGTCTTCATAGGAACTGTGTCAGGTTGCAGTCTCACATCTTGCTTGTCGCCGCTGTTACTCCCATAAAGCTCTAACTGACCACCATGTTCTGCAGTCCAATTTATTTTCGGATCTGTAAGGTATATGATAAAAGAGACTTTTCGAGTACCGATTACGTCGTCATGACAAAGAAGATGACAACCCGTTGTATGACAATTCGCTGCACAATCCACTTCTTCCGTGAGAGTATTTTTTTCTAAATTAGAAATTTTTTCAACAAAATTCCTGAACTTTGCTGAGTAAAGAGATTGCTTAAGCTTTAGTAAGCAAGGCATGATACCTCCATGTTCTCTTTCATTCACATTCGCTAAATCTATGCTTTGATAGAACTTAAACAAGTCACTTTCCTTGAAATTAACTTTGGTATTCTGCTTTATTTCATCCAATACCTGCACCAAAAATTCATCGGGACAAATATTGGAAATGATATTATGAGAAAATGGTTTCCCTGCCGAGCTCAGAAATTCTTCCTTAAACCTTTCTGATTGATCAATAACCTCTTGAGAAAAGTATATGTCATCATCAACATCATTTTGTGATGTCTTGGCGCGCTTTTTCGGTGGAAGAATCATGACTTCTTTCTCCAATCTCCAATCTACTTGCAAATTTAGTACAGCTGTCCTTAAAGATAATCCTCTGTGAACTCTTACTAACGGTAATGCAGGATAATAATACAGCTTCTTTCAGGTATTCTTAATTATTGTTTATTCTGAACTTGAATCACGTTGTCGTGATGATTGGTACTGTGTTGTTTTATTGGTATAGTGGTTTGTTGTGTGCTGTGTGTGGCTGTGACATAATGATATGGATGTGAAATGTGAATGGACTGCGCCAAAACCAAAACGTCGTCAATAGTTCTCATAAACACACGAAAGAGTTCTCGTTTGAAAGAGCGGCGAGCACGTGAACATTCATATAAATGTACGAATGTACGAATATGACATATGACGCTGTACAGTTTTTACGCATGTATATAAATACGTTAACTTGTAGGATACCAATACTTGTACAGGTACATCTACCCACATGTACCTGTAGCCTGTAGTGAATTTCCCATCCGCCTACGTACAAACTGTATGAACTGTGAACCCCCCGCGAGCAGAGCATACCGCATACCACAGTCCACAGCCACAGCACAGCAAAGCATCCTACATGTATTAATACATGTATTAATACATGTACATGTACATGTATATTGCTTGCCTGCTTGGGCAGCTCGTACCTCGTACCTCGTACCAAGTATACGAGTACGAGTACTCTCTCCCCCATACCCATACCACGCGTCCTCCAACGTCTACGGCATCCTCGAAACTTGGACTTTTCGACGACCCAAAGTGGTATATCGGAGGATCCTATGTGCCATTCCAATCCCCAATCGATCTACATCTCCATCTAACATACCAAGACATACTACAAACATAGAGAAGGGAAGAAACAAAGAGTGATATCATGACTCTCGCTACAAACAGCAACGAGTCGTACTGTACCTTCACCCTCGCTCCGGATGCGACGGCGGGTGGATTGCCAAGTCAAGAAGAAATTTCCAAGGATTTGGAAAGCAACGATGATAAGGTATGTGGTCACTGAAAGCCCGTGACGGTGTAATTCAGTTTATACATGAAAGAAACGGTTGTAGACTCATTTTGTAACATATTTGAATTGTCAGGTGAAGAGGCTTGCCTTGAAAGCTGCAATTATGGCCATGTTAAGTGGCGAACGAATGCCGAAAGTGTTGATGCAAGTGATTCGATTTTGCATCAATACCAATGATCATCAGTTGAAAAAACTTATGATGCTTTACTGGGAAGGTACGTGTTATGGAATGTCACAATTGTTGGATTAAGTGTGCCCTCATTGAAGGACATGTGTTCAGTGGTGCCCAAGTATCAGGAGGATGCACCAGGTTCTGCCAATGATCCGCATTACAAGCGTAAGTTGCTGCCTGAGATGATTTTGGTGTGTAATGCGCTTCGTAATGACCTAATTCATCCGAACGAGTATGTTCGTGGGTCCATGCTCAGGTTTCTTTGCAAGGTGAATGATGAGGAGGTATGTTTTTAGTGCAGTGTTTAGTTTTAGGTTTCGTCGTTCTGTGTTCATCATCGTCACATCCATTTCTGTTTTAGATCCTTGGTCCATTGTTAGACAGTGTAAAATCTTGTTTGGAACATAGGCACCCCTATGTCCGCAAAAATGCCGCCCTTGCAATTTTTCACGTTCATAAATTGCATGGAGACAACTTGTTACCAGATGCTCCTGATGTGATGCAGGTAAGATCGCGAGTCCATTACTTCCTAAATGTTGTTGAAATACTGATTTTTAATTTTTCAATCGAAGGCCTTTTTGCTTACTGAAACCGACGCTGCCGCCCGACGCAATGCATTTTTGATGCTTTTTAATCAAGCTGAAGATCTGGCTATTGAGTATTTGGCAAATAACATAAATGAGGTGATGACGTACGGTGATGGATTCTCCTTATTGGTACTTGAACTTACGAGGAGAGTGTGCAGAAAGGACGCAAATCAGAAATCTAGATTTGTACGGGTTCTGTTTGCAATGCTTACAAGTGATTCTCATGCTGTATCTTACGAAGCCGCGTGGACTTTGATAAGTTTGAGCTCCAGTCCAACTGCTATTCGCGCAGCCGCTAATACTTATGCTTCTCTACTGAACAACTCCCAGTCTGATACCAATGTGAAAATGATTGTCCTTGAACGCCTTGATAGTTTGAAAAAGAAGCACACCAAAATTGTTCAAGAAATTCTCATGGATATTTTGCGCGCTCTCAGCTCTCCAAATATTGATGTATGCAAGAAAGTACTCAATGTCACGATGGATATTGTGAGTAGTCGAAATGTCACGGAAGTTGTTACAGTGCTGAAGCGTGAAGTTGCAAAAACAGCTGGTGCGGACACCCAGTCGAAATCTAGTAGTGATGAGAAAGGCATCGCTTATCGAACAATCCTCATTCAGGCGATTCACTCTTGCGCCACAAAGTATCCTGATGTAGCAGAGAGCGTTGTTCACGCTTTGATGGATTTCCTCGGTAGTGATTCAGATGGAAGTATGGAAGTCATCGTATTTGTTCGTTCGATAATTGAACAACATGTTGGTCTCAGAGCGTCATTGCTTGAAAAACTTTTACTTAATTTAGACGACATTACGAGTAGTAACGTTATGTCTGTGTGCCTTTGGATTTTTGGTGAATACTGCGAAACATCAAGTCAAATTATGGATACATTCAACGAGATCACGAGTCAGCTAGGAGATGTACCGTATCTACTTGTAACTGAGAAAGAAAGTGAGAAAGCCGAGGAGAATGAAGGAGCAGCTCCAAAACTTGTTACAAAGAATGTTGTATTATCTGATGGAACTTACGCCACACAGACTGCATATTCTGAAGTGCAACCGAAAAATTCCTCTACTGAAAACTCAATCAAACCTCTACGAAAAGCGATCATTTCTGGTGACGTATTTCTTGGAGGTGTTATTTCAAGTACACTCACAAAGCTCTGCTTACGTGCGATGGAGGTTCAAATCGACGCGATGGCATGCAAGAATATGACAGTTAAGACTGTACTGATTATGTGTGGTATCATCGAGATGGCAGAAGCAACTCCTACTGCTCACAAAAGTAGCGTGGCAGACATAACTGATCGCATTACCGTTCAATGTCGCGCGTTGATGGATAATAAAGCCCGAGATATTTTGAAGGGAACTCTTCTTTCTAAAGGCCAAGAAGGCTTCGCTAATTTTTTGAATTCTGTGAAGGAGAAGACATTAAATGAGAAAATGAAAAAGACTGTTTCAGATGGCTCAGGACCAAGTGTACAGGCTGACGATCTTATTCATTTCAGGCAGCTACGATCAAATGCAGCACAAGGAGGAGATATCGATTTAGATGATGGGACAGATTTACTGCGAGCAACTGCTTTGAATACAAGTGTCAGTGAGCTTAGCCATATCTATCAGCTTTCTGGTTTTGCGGATCCAGTTTACGCAGAAGCTCTTGTGACTGTGCATGATTATGATATTATCCTTGAAATGCTTCTCGTTAATCGAACCCCAAATACTCTGTCAAATCTCACTGTTGAACTTGCGACTATGGGGGATATGAAAATAGTTGAGAGGCCACAGCATTATTCGATTGGGCCGCTTGACCAAATTACAGTTCGCGCAAGTATCAAGGTATCGAGTACAGAAACAGGTCATATTTTTGGAACCATTGTGTACGATGACACGAGCACCGGAAACAAAGGTTACATCAATCTGAATGATATTCACATGGATATTATGGACTATATTCGTCCCGCGTTCTGCACGAATGATGTGTTTAGAAGTATGTGGGCTGAATTTGAATGGGAAAACAAGGTCGCAATTAGCACGTCCATCCCTGATTTAAATATATTCCTGGAACATGTAACTTCGTCGACTAACATGCGCAACTTAACAGCACGTGACCAATCGCAAAAGAAAGATTTTCTTGCAGCAAATTTGTACGCTAGAAGGTATGTTTTAGTTTTTTAAGACCACTTAATATTTTGTGGAACTAATTTTTGTCACCTAGTGTGTTTGGTGAGGATGCGCTTGTCAATGTGTCTGTGGAAAAAAGAGAAGACGGAAAGTTGGGTGGTTATATCCGCATTCGTTCCAAAACTCAGGGCATTGCTTTGAGTTTAGGTGATCGCATCACGAGCGTCCAGCGGGGATTACCTGACGAGAAATAGCTCTTATGTCTGTTGCAAATAAGACTTAATAATAAATATACTATTGCTTTCATCTGTTTCTATTTCGATTACATTGTTTTATGGCGATAATTATGCAAATGTAAGTTATTGACGGGTGCTTGCTTGACCACCATAACCAAGGGTTTCAAACATTTTATTTATTCGTTGGCGAATGTGTGAAGACATAGGAAATATGACGGCCCGAAGGAACACAAGAGGAAAGCCTACGCTGGAAATGCCAAAGGATATAATTCGAAATATGGTAATTCATGGTTCAATAATAGGGAAAATGATGACGCGTTTTCTATGTTTCGATTATATAACAACTGCTACTACTACTCCTCTTTTGAACCAGTGACTGTTGAGGAGGACGACTTATAACTATGGAGGAATTTATAACTGTTACAAAAAAAAAGATTAGTGCTCGGGCCATATTCAAGAAGTCGTTGGGATGTATTCAGTGTGAAATGATAATACGTATAGTACTATTCATCAGAACAAAAGAAGGTGCTGCGAAGATGGCATGCACTCTCAATATATGGGAACTCTTCGTTCAATAATTGAGGATATGACGACGCATATTATATGATTCGATTATATAACTTCCGAACCAGTGACTGAAGAAGAGGAAGAGTTCTAAATTATGGACTTAAGGGATGCCCAGAGATGCGCAGGAACGGAAATTTCTTTTCTTAAATTGCAATTGCTTCTTGGCGACGGCGGCTGAAAGGTCGTACCACCCGCGGATTAATCGCTAAACAGATGCGAGCAATGACGAGTATTTGTATCATTGCCAAATGCATACCTCAACTTGGAGCAAATATCTCCTGTAGTTCAACTTTTGCATCCGTCTTCCGTTTGTGCATATATGATTGAAGTTGCAAAATTGAAAAACAAATCTAAGATATGGTACCATTTCTCAACCATATTCTGAATTTTGAAACCACTTTTGATGTTTTGTAAAGCTGACTGTCTACATCTACCGATAATCATTGCCAGCATTGCCAGCAAAAGATATTAACAATTAAAGCATAGAGTTGAATTTTTTTACTGTAGTCATTGAGCATCAAATGTATTTCCCACGCTAAATTGTGGGAGGAGGGGTTGGTTAGGTGGTGCTGTGGTTGAATTGTTTTTTGATATCGTGGTAAATTATTCGACCTTTTCAAAAACGCAAAGGCATTCAATGTGTCGAGTTTGAGGAAACAGATCAAATGGTTGAGTGCTTGTAAGCCCATATCCATTGCTAACAATGCCCGAAGCGTCACGTGCTTGTGTCGCTGGATCGCAACTCATGTAAACAATTCTCTGCGGACGATATTTGTAAAGTTGGTCCAAAAACTCCTCTGAGCACCCTTTACGAGGTGGGTCCAGAATTACAACTGTGGATTCTCGCGGGAACTCACTTACTAAGATACCTTCCTCTTCTTCATCTTTCAATTTTATCCGTTCTTGGCTCTCAAAAATTGCTTCTGCCTTTGCAGCAACAAAAGCGCAATTTTTAATCGAGTTTAACTCAGCATTAGCAGTAGCTTCTTCAATTGCTTTCTCATTGATTTCAATACCGGCACAAATCGCAAAAGACTTTGCAGCTGATAAACAAAACAGACCGGACCCACAGTAACAATCAATTAAATGTGTCATCTCATGACCGCCTTTGGAATGTTTTAAAGCAGCCTTAAGTACGTACTCAACCATGACCGGTAGCATGTACGGGTTGTTCTGAAAGAAATTACCTGCCAAGAAACGAAAGTTCAATTCTCCAACCTTTGTTGTGACGTATTGATTCGGGTCCGTTATAACACCTTCGTTGGCTTCACGAAACAAAAGAGTTGCCCCCTTATTCTTCTTATTTGGTCGATAATCACCAGAATATACCTCTTCGCGTACTTCCTTAAGTTTTTCGTTTATCGTTGGCGTAGCGATTGCACACTGTGGAACATCTATCAGCTTCCGAACACTCTTTCTTTGAAAACCAATTGCCATTATTTCACCCGTCTTCTTATCAGGCCTATCGTAGTGTGGAGTCAACTTAGACCGATAACCATATTCATGATCAGTGCCTACCGCCGGTAGAACGGAAGGAAACGAATTTTTTTCAAACTTTGCTATTTTGTGCAACAATTCTTGGACCTGTTGCGATTTCCAAATTCGCTGATCATGAATCGATACATGCTGATATTGACATCCCCCACATTCTCCCGCTAATGGACACACAGGTTCCACGCGTTCATGTAATTTGGAGGGGGATACAATTCGAACTAAATCCGCGTCCGAATACGACTTATGGTTCCGAAATACTCGTGCCACGACAGTCTCCCCTGGTATAGTTCCTGGAACAAATATGACCCACTTCAAAGACTCTGGTGATGAGTCGTCGTCAAAGGCGTAGTTTTGAACTGTTTCAATTTTTGAAGTTTCACCCGAGTGTTCCTGCGGTTTCATATCTTCTGCTTTATTAGGGAGATCTATTCGACAAACTCCAACCCCTAAGTTAGTTACACTTTCAACTAGAAGGGTCAATGTTTCGTGGTACTCAAACGGAACTGGCCTAAACCTCTTGGGCACTGCCTTCGTCGAAACTTCATTCACCTGAGAAGATACAGATGAAGAAGTAGCAGTCAAAGAGAAACTAAATTTAGAACCATGCCCGTGATTGTTAAGGACCATCGTCGTCCTCTTTGAAGCAGCATTGAAACAAGATGAGAAGCCCCGTGCTCGCATCAGTAGGATTGACATTATCAGTACCCCTGTCATACTTTTCATTTCTTTCATGTTATTGATTATGTAACTCCAAAACTTGAAAATTTATGTGTTCATAAGAGGTTTTATCTTTTATCATGATCGATTATGTTGATGGATGAATGGACAAGCACAAGCGATAGAGAGTGTGACACTCTGCCCGTGATAAAACGTCACCATATGTAATATTCTAAACATGTACGATGTACCCCTGATGACCAATGGCTTTTTCCGAATTTTCGGAAAAATATCTTAGGGTAGGTCGTACATAGTATTAAATGTATAAAATACCGTCCTACCGATGAAAGGTATTTGTGAAAGATATTATTCATGCCTTTTTCGGCAAATAGCTATCTGCTGTCTCTACTCTAAGATTGGGTGAAGCGATGTTAATGAATTCACTGGAATGGAATTTTGGATGGCTTCTGGCGGCGGGAATCGTACCCCGCTCTACGCGATCGGGATTAGTACAGTCCAGTTGACATGA
>Ga0209092_10003357_pt1 | contig 13946 bp, 9 predicted proteins | sample FraStrMetagenome_FD_187446 | JGI IMG/M metagenome (GOLD analysis project Ga0209092, IMG submission 187446) | Marine eukaryotic phytoplankton communities from Arctic Ocean - Fram Strait ARC3M Metagenome (SPAdes) (version 2) | ecosystem: Environmental > Aquatic > Marine > Oceanic | place: Fram...
GAACTACATACTTTGAGTTGATCACGTCATCTATATTTATTAGGTAGAAAAGATTTTCACCTTCAACAATCACGCAACTTCGTGTAAACCTATTTTATGACGTGTCCAAATTTATCATTACCTATTTATTATCGTTCATTATCGTTTCTTTTGTTTTTTTATTTTAGGAGCGCTAAAAATGAAAAGCGAATACATTTATCATCTTGTTGTGTATGATATATTTATAATGTATTTGATTCCTTTTCTCTGAGACGGACCACAAATTTTCAGTTGCACCCTTATATCCGTATATTAAATTCCACAGAAAAATGAAAGCGTCGCATCGTGTCGTGTGCATATGCACAAGCACTAGGACAACTAATATACATTCTTAGGTGGCATGTGAGTAAGATATGCAAAAAAGTGTGAATACATTTATCATCTACTCTCGAACTTGGAATGATGACAAGTAGAATTAAAAACTTTAAATAACTAGGGATTTACAATGTTAATTAGAGTACTTTATCTCCCATAAGCGAAATACTCATATTTCATGCAATCAATTAAAGATGAAACCCAAAAATGAATACATTATCAGTAGACTTCAAATTTTCCTCATCAAAAAAATCTGATCAACGCACTGGATATTTGTTCAAATATCTTATAGGAAAGTGCTAGTATCTGGGTTTCAATAGAGTGACATATGAGAAACTTGACTTGTTTGATTTGAAATGTGGCGGTGATGTTTTTTTCATGAACTTTGAAATCTAATAAAATTGATATGTATAATAGATTATCATACTTTCTAAAATATGCTGTAAATCGGCCACATCGTCTTATACACCGTTATTTGACGAAATGAAATTGCATCTCCTATAAACCATTCCTTTATTTCACTGAAACTAAATTAAAAGATTAGGCACTGAGCTATGTAGTTCTCTGTCGAAAAAATGAGCGATAGCTATGTTTTTCTGAAATATTGAACCTTTTTTAGCTATGAAAGTCTTAAATAGAAGAGACAGTAATCCATAGCATGGTTTGTTGGCTGAGGATAATTCGAATCGTGTTTTCGTGCGTAGTCAAAATTTTAGACCTTTCTCACAAAAAGTAGAAATTTGAGTGAAAAACAATATTTGTCAGATAATTAATAATCATAACATAACAAACATTTTAAAGTATTTATACCTTAATACTTTATTGGAATCAAATACAAGAAGATAAACTTCTTTACTAGGGGGGTAAAGCGTTGAGGAATATCATTCAACAACATGAAACACCACTTCAAAATAATTGTTGACAACAATAATTCGTCAAGTCTGAGTGAGGAATTCCTTTTATCTTTAGATAAAAATGTACCACGGGGTTTCCCCTCGCTTGGTACGTCATTAAATCCATCAATAAATATCCTCCAAAATCAACAAATGGAGCTGTGTGAGCAACTTCATTCACTTCTTTCTTAAACTTGAAAAATCATCGAAATCATTAGGAAAAAATCAGTTATGCGAATTTTGCATGGCTGATCAATCCAAAAATTAATTCGATCCCCCCTAGTTGAATCCTCACCCTCAAAGACTCCAAATATCTACATTCCACAAAATTTTCCCTATGATTCCTTAGTAGAGATGATAAATTCTGAGTTACATAGCTTTGGTGTATCGAAGGAACGGGCCCAAGAATAAATTAAATTGAGCGTATAATTGGTGCATGGGTAGCGATGGCTTATTGGACTTTGAATTTTCGTCTGACTTCCACTTGTTCACGATGTCGATGTCTGTCCGCTTCACTTTCACTTCCAATGCTCTTGTGTCTGACGTCCTCCTGAACGTTCTAAAACATTGATAATACGCACTGATGCTCTCATGGTCTGAGATCCTTTTCGGAAACAAAGATTGTTCTTCATCAAAGATATTCGTTAATATTTCAAAAAACATATCATTCAACACCTTCAATGATAACAATTTCCCGTTGATATCTGTGATCGCCGGTCCGACGCAAAAACCACAAAGTCTCTTTTCTACTAACAACCTTGAAATAATTGTTCTCACTTCGATCCCAGAATCTGTTTTGTTACAACAAGGTAAATGATGTTCGCGAGCATTTTTGTCTCCTTTAATTTTTCCTCTTAAAACTATTTTAACCAAATCTGTTCTCTCGTTCCAGTATTTATTTAAACCTTTCAAATCGATAAATAAACCTTCCTTTCCTCTCAATGACAAAACATATGTAACTACCACATATGATGAGAAGACTATCCATTTATGTTTTTGCTTAGGTTGCTCTCGCGTTTGAATATTGTTTTCGATTTCCTTTAAGACCCTCAATAACAATTCTGTGGACATTGCTATATTGGGTCTCCAATCTTGTCCCATCCTAGCTTTTAAACCCTCCATAAAACGCTTAAAATAAAAAGATCCGCACTTATCATGTACCAATCTATTATAGTTTCCATTAAAATCTCCCATGGCTAATACTTCCTGGTTTGCTTGTGGGGATGCTCGAATGAAATTACTATAAGTTGATCTCAAATGGCGTACAGTGTCAAATTGAGAATATTTCGAACTGTACTTTCCGGGATTTCTAGATGACAATAGAATTTGAATTACTATTTCATATCCGCAATGATCTCCGGGGGGCAGTTGAGTAGATTGAATAAACGGCGAAGCTAAACCTACAGAGGTTGATAGTTTTATCATTTTATCTGCTCTGTTTACATTTGCTTTTACCGTACTGGTGCTCCTCGACCAAAATGCATCTAAGTTCATTCTTCTTATGCAAAACATTAAAAGCTCATCTTTTGAATTTGATGGAATAGGAAAATGATTTCGCAATTTATAAAAAATGCAAACATCGCACTCAAATGGAATTAATAAGTGATCTCCATTTCTAGCCTTTAAAAAATCATTAGGTGGACTATGCACACTTGCCCATTCGGTTTCCAACCTCGAATCTCCATCGCTAGCTGCTTCATTTGCTTCCTGAGAGTGGATGTGAAACTTCATCTCGTTTTTTGAAGAATAGCAAGCTCCACACCACGCTTGCTGGCAGGGATGGCAGCCGTTTTGTGAATGCCAAAAGTTTGCGCAAAAGATCCCCTGGGTCCATTTGATCCTTCGATGACACTCCTGACATTGCCCTACCCATCGAGAGCAATTTTGGTGTTCTTCGAATCTGCCAAGGCCTACATGAAATATAAGGAAAACAAATACCCAGAATTAATGATTCGCACATTGATTCGGGCCAAAAGACGTGAGTGTTTTTAATAGTTATTACAAAATCGCACGCCTTGTTCATTTGCTTCAGCCATAAAGGAGTTAACAATTTGGGGATGACAATAATGTGAGTGGAGTTCCTTCTCTTCAATCGAGCCTTTCTTAATTCCTCCAAAGCTGCGTCAGCGGCTGCTGGAGGAGGGCTCCAAACAAAACTTCCTTTTCTCAGTTTTAATCTCCAAAACCCGTTGTCGTCACGACTTCCTCCTGCGTGATCATGTCCTCGATTGAACCATTGGTGAGGTTCTAAAAACTCTAGCCTTTTACCAAATACCTCCAAGAGCCAACCTTTTAATTCTTTCGAACGATCCAATGAAGATAAATTCCATGGACAAAAAGACAACATTTGTTCACCTATGGAAATACCCTCCCGTAGGTGTCCTCTCGAAATTCCATCCGTTCCTTGTTTGACCATTCTCTTCCCCGATACGTGGGTTACTATAAATTTTCCTCCAACCTTTAGTTCTAAAGTTCTGAACCTAACAATTAAATCAAACAACTTTTCATTAGTTGAATTTCCTTTATATACTGCTGCTTCAGCTGTAGAATTATCAGTCGCAATGATAAGAGTAACATTGTCTAGTCTACCCTCTTCGGCTTCAACCTCTAATGTCTCCACCAAATTTGCAAATTCACGATAGTTTGAAGATTCATTGTCTGTATCCTTTCCCCAAGTACCTATCCTATACCTCACTCCATTTTCATAATTTATGGAGGCACCAAAACCCGACTTAGATGCATCTACAAACCCATATACTGCCATCTGGACATTTGCCGTTCTTTCCATAATGATTGGTGGGGATTCGATTTCAAAAAAGCTGTCCAAAGCTTTTAAACAAGATTTAAATCGTTTCACTGGTTTAATCTTTTTTGGAGCTTTCGAAGTGTCATATGTTAATGATATAGTTTCTTCGTATTCTTCCTGAGAAATCCTGCCTTCACTCAATCTATTGTGCAAATGTCCTATCCATTCCAACTCCTTGACTTTCCAACCCTCTTCATCTCTGTTAGGGAGATGGGAACAAAGTGTCAAGTGAAAACCCTTGAGATAAGGGAAGATAATGTTGTAGGTCATCGCCAAATGGCAAAGATAACCTCAAACCCTTTCCAAATATTTAAAGTCTAATTCGGCACTTGCATCATTTTTTAATATAAACGAAATTTCAGAAATATATCTTCTGCCTTTTTCCTATTTTTCTTTAGATATTGTTCGTTGGACTTTGTCCTCCTCAGAAATAAAAATCGAACCCGCCCAAGGTCCGTTATCGATCCTTCTTTTTCTAATATTTAGGAACTCTAACTTCGTATGAACCGAGAGCGACTGCCTGATGGTTGTGGCTCAAATGCATTCTATGAACTTTATGCAAGTTGTCCATTAGACTCGTGCCAGAGATGGCGTGGTGTACATGAGCCATCACCAAGTGAAAGTCCATAATAAAACCGAAGTCGGTTCCTGGATGATGCATAGTTACCCAAGCATCACAATCCGTTTTGTTGCGAAAACCAAGATTACTGAATTATAGATTCAGAGTCATTTGCCGATCTTAAAGTCATAATTTCAGATTCCAAACCTTGAATTTTGTTCAGAAGTTCTTTATCTCTTTGAAGAAACTGTGGAGATTACAAGACAACTTCCAAATTGAAGACCGGTGCCGGGTGGAGTCGGAGAAATGAACCTTTGTGACAGTATTTGAACGGAATCAATTGCAAATTTTTCCACCTCTTTAATTTTGGACGCAAAAGGTGCGGCTCGCTTTGAAAAATCGCTGCTCTTTAACGGAGGGTCTCTAGTAAACATAGACCAGCCGGCTTTAACCCTCTCTGTGTCTTTCTTTAAATCCTCCATTTTTTCTTTTAACTCAGCTGCGACGGTTGCTAGAGTTAGCCAAAGGGTAGGGGCCTCGAATTGTTCATCCATGCCTAGTGGCCTTTCGCCTATGGAGCGGCTCAGGTTTGTTAAACGCACATCTGCATTGTGATGAGAAGCGCTTGACGTCGCCGCTTCACGTTCAGAACGGTTCACATGCATTTTGAACACCTCAAGCAAAGTAATGGACCTTCTATCGAGTTCTTTGAAGAGAGCAGTGATAATTGAAGCATCCTTTAAATCTTCAGCTTCATTTACCCCCTCAAACATATCTTTGAAGTTTGCAGTTATAGTCTCTTCATGGTCCTCTTTGATTGAAGTCTTCCATTTCTTGGGTCGTGGAGTCTTGAAAGAGAGAACCTCCTTTTCTTCCATCACTTTTTCTTGCAAATCTTGACCAGAGAAAATATCTTTGTGGATGTTAAAAGAGGGAGATGCCGTCCCCTCTCCTATTAAACTAAAAATAGATAACCACTTTTCAAGTGTATGGCTTTCTGTTTTCCATTGCTCCAAGTGTGATGATTCTATTGGGGTGGTCATGGCTGAAGGCCAGATAAATGCTAAATCATGTGACTTTTGAACATATACCTCCCCTGGAATGATGGTGCACATTCTTTGTTGACGATGCTTCTTCTCACAATTCAATATTGTGCAAAAAGCATGACCCTGACCTATAATGGTTCCGCACACCAACTCTGTTTTCTCTTCCGGGACCCACCACAATTTAAATTTTCGACGGCTGGGGGCTGAAGCAAGAACGGCGTGCGTATCAACTAATGGAAAAGGTAAGGACTCACCTTCTAATGGTGAAGCCTCGGCTGTCAGTGCCGTGGTTGAATCTTCATGCAAAACCCCCCTGTCACTCCTAGAAGGAGTCCCTTGAGGCGGGAGCGAGGCAGTCAGCGAGCGAGATAAACCCTCAAACGCGTTGGACAAAGTCCCCACATTGAGATCAAACTCATCATCAAAAGCCATTTTAAGAACCAAAGATACGAACGCTAGTCTTCAGTTTCGTCACGGAGATGGAACGATCAGAATCGAGCCGGAGCGTGACGCTAAACTCAGAAGGAACCGCGGAAATAACCCCAGTCTGGTCACGAAGGTGAGAAGACGTGATGATCACCCGAGCACCTACAATCAATGGCGAAGGTTCGGAAGACGAATCCGACGAAGTGGGAGGGTCGCGTAAAAACGGTTGAGGAGGTCCTGAAGGCAAGGGAAGGAGATTAGAAATATCCTGAGAAACCCTATCTAGTTCGGCGGAAAGAGAGGCAGCTTGAGCAGCTAGACGACGAATATAAGTTTCAAGGTCCGTGAGCGGCATGAAACAGAAAAATTTTGGATCTTTTATTGATAATCTTGTCCGAGCTTTTGCTTCCTTGATCAGTTGTGGAAGTGTTGGCTCAAATCTTCAATAATCTTAAAATTGTGATCGAATTATTTCCTAAGAAATAATTTTAATAAAGATCTTCTCCTACGCAATTACAACTCATTCTCATAATCGATCTTGTATATAAAACAGAATCTCTTAAATGACAGCAGCTGTTTTTTTCCATTATATAGAAACGTATATAATGATAACATTCCTAAATATGACTTTCTGTCTAGAACATCAGTCCTTGTATATCAATATACTTTCTTAGACTCGTAGTAATCGTGTGTGGCTGTGTTGATTCTCAATGAAATCCACCACTGTAGTCTTCGACCTTCAATCTCTGACTCCACAATGATATTCACTAAAAATAGAGTTAACTATACCTTGTTAACTGTTTGGATTATTTTTAATTTATGAGTGATTGACAGTCACTCATTTCTATACATATATTAAATTAAAAATGAACATTTATCTTCTGTCTTCAATGTTCCTACGATTTCTACCTGATGCTTATTTTTTAGCTTTTCTAACTGCGTCAGCATAACTCAATTTTCCTGTTGATATCTTGGTTGCTATTTTGGAGGTTTTAGACGTATTTATTGCGTCATATTTGTTATCTCCAACAGGCTGGAGAAGAAGATATGTGCCATCTTTAATCTTTACTAAAACTGGCCTTGAACTTTAAAACATAATCAACAATAACCAGATCAAATTATTCAGCCGTTAACCCTCTTAATTCTTTAGATACGGGAAGGAACTTCCAAATCTTGCAAAGCACATCGTCATAACTTTGCATATGACTACAAGCACACAATTGATTCCCATTTTTATAGCCTAAGAAAGTATGCGTATTTGAATAGACAGAACCCCAAGTAAGTAAAGAAATACTATAATAGCTGGATCCCATACTTTTGAATGAATGATGTAGCCTACTTTTGTGTAAAATCTCTAGTAAAACTGTACATAGACCATGCTTGCTTAACCTTAGATATAAGTTTTTCTTTGAAATGTTAAGCTATTGTAGGCTTATTTACTTTAGAAACGAAAAGTATACCTAAGCAATAGATTGGTTTGGCTTAAATGTCAACTTGCTTGTGTTGAAGTTCAAAACAAGAAGTCCGTCATGTCTGCCCGAAGGGCTTAAACCCACTGCTTACTGTATTTGAGAAGAAAAGGCTTCATATGAATAGGTAAATAAAAATACCAATGTATAATTTATATATGAGAAAAGCTTTAACACTTGTAAGGTTGGTCACTATTTATAATTTCAGAACCCGTTTAATGAATTTACTGCAGTCCTTCCAATACATTAATCATATACCTATTTAAGTTCTACACTAGAGTAATTAATTGTAGATGACTGATAATCATATTGTAAGTGTAACACTAAAATTGGTCAATTTATTTGTGAGCAGGACTACTCAGTCAAACATTTCTTCTGCACTTAAAATTGCGGTTTACTCTAGATATGTTTAAAGTTTGATGCACCATTTTTATTGCAAGTCTAGAAGCGCGTAGAGATTAATAAATTCTCTTCATCAAAATCGTAAAAAATAAAGCCTCACCAGATGAGTGAATTAAGGAATCAAGAAGAATCTTCCAATCAAAATATAAACCAAGGAATGCGACAAGAATCTAGAATACAGAATGACATATGCAGAAACGAAATAGATGGGACTTGTCCATTAGATGTTGTAATCGACAAAGGAGGTGGAGAGATCAGTGAGCACCTTCAATCTAATTACACAGACGCATTCGCTTTCCATGGCCCTTACAAAAGCCAAATTGATGCAAGTTCTTTAGAACCCATGCATGCATTAGTGGAATGGATATATCCGTGCTCTAATGATGAAGAAGCTCCTAATCAAGAAGTCCAACCAGAAAATATAGAACCTTGTGCTCCTGTAATACACGTGATAGAAGCGATTAATATCACCGTGATAAAAAATCCTGAGGAACAATCTTTGATAGTAAAATTTTTTTCAGGGTCAGCTTATATTATTATGGTATTACTACTTCTTGGAATCATGGGAATATTGCTAGCACTTTTAGCGCGAACAATCTTGGGAAGATGAACTAGAATTAAGGGCCGTCCTCTCGGAGAAAGATTCTCAAGAATTCTTTTAAGAAAGCTGACATTCATATTCCATTTTTAAGTATCCAAGTAAAATTATCAAGTAATGTCATGTCAAAAATACGAACTACTATCATTTAAATTTGTCTAACTGCAATTGGAAGCAATAGCTCTATCATGTATTTTCAACCATCTCATTCCTGGGTTCGCAATTTTCTCCGAGAGAAATTGTGGATGAGGTCATCAAAATTCAACTTCAAACTTAAGGTCATTAAATAGTGCGGTATCACGACTAAATTAATACTCATGATAACACCTACTTAATAAAAATGTTTCCGCATGTTCAATAACGGAGCAGGGTTATGACTTCAATGTGATGTATATTTATTATGGTCTATGTACGAACTAGTTAGGTGATGGTAATGGTATATCATATTTTAACGTGTTACGGAACTATCGGGAATCACGCTGAGGTTTATAGCCAGTCTTCACGTCCTCCTAAGATTTCATACCCTCCATTCATACGAATGGTTCATCGTCATGTGAATAACCGAAGTTAATTTCAATAGGTATCTGCTGTCGGTAGGTCCTCCTACTACCGTAATAATAAATAAATAGTTGAATCATTCGCGGCCAGTATTAGAGTACAGATACATCCCAGTAGGTACATTGCATTAGTACTCCAAAAAATGAATTAGTACTCTGTAATGCAATCGGAGATAAATCGGCGGTGGATGCTTCAGCAAGGATATGTTTTTGAATCAACGAACGATTTGAAGCCTCACTTATCAACACGAAAAAAAAGACAATAGTGTATCCAAAGCTGTATCGGCGGGTTGATTTACAAAAATAAGGAAAAGTTCGAAAAGCGATCATGTCCAACGTTTGTATTCCAGTACCAACAGACGATCCACAAGATGACCCCTCCGCTTCTGCAGGTGACAACAATCCCAATACGAATAAAAACTTAAAACGAAAATGTGTTGATTTTCACAATCCAGCCATGATTGATTTATCCTCTCGACTGTATCGCAAATCATTACGAAGTCAATACACACGCATGGATTTACCCTATTTACAGCCGCATTCTGCCTATTTTCGTTTCATGGGCCTACCAATTGAAACCTCCACCTTACCCAATCCTAGTTTAGTGTACTGTACTCAAATGGCACATGTGACAAGAGCCAAAAATTCCAACCCCGTCATGTGTTTAAGCTGGACTCCTGGTGGTAGACGATTATTGACAGGAAATCAAGAGGGTGAATTTACATTGTGGGATGGAATAAATTTTAGCTTTGAATTAATAATGTCAGCGCATGATCATAGTTTTCGATGTATGGAATGGAGTCACAATCATAATTATTTAGTCACCTCGGACAGTGGTGGAAATATCAAATATTGGAGTCCTAGTATCGCTCCTGTGCAATCGATTGATTCTCATAACGCACAACCGATCCATAGTTTGAGTTTTAGTCCTAGTGATTCTAAGTTTGTAAGTTGTGGTGATGATGCTACAGTCCGGGTTTGGGATTGGGCGAGTCGGACAGAGGAAAAGGTTTTGGAGGGACATGGATGGGATGTGAAATGTGTGCAGTGGCATCCTCGATCCAGTGTGATTTGTAGTGGAAGTAAAGATAATTTAGTGAAATTATGGGATCCTAGATCCGGGGCGGCTTTAAGTACACTCTATGGACATAAGAATACAGTTACGAAAGTGAGTTGGAACAGTAATGGAAATTGGTTATTGACGGCAAGTCGAGATCAATTGATCAAAGTGTATGATATTCGTGCGATGAGAGAATTATGTAGTCTGAAAGGGCATCATAAGGAAGTTACTTCCATAGCATGGCATCCACTTTATGAATCTGTCTTTGCCTCGGGGGGAATGGATGGGACATTATTGTATTGGAACATTGGTGTGAAAGGAAGTGAAGAACCAGCAGCTAGAGTTCCTTTTGCACATGATATGGCCATTTGGGATATGAAATGGCATCCTGCTGGGCACATTTTAGCCACTGGTTCCAATGATCGACAAACTAAATTCTGGTGCAGGAATCGACCTGGATCTACTACTGGATTGGAAGATGAAAGTCAAGATTTTTGTGGTCAAGGTGGCAGTGCTCCTCCTTTGCTGGTAGACGAAATGGAACTAGGAAATCATGTTGGTATTGTGATTGGTAGGAGAGGTGCTACAATTATTTCTATGCAACGAGCTACAGGAACAAAAATGCATGTGGATCAGGTGAGACGAGTTCTGCAGATTGAAGGAACACAAAAACAGATTGATACAGTCAAAAAGAGAGTTGGCGCACTGTTGGACAGAGTGTCCAACGATAGTGAGCAACGACAAAGATAAGATCAGAGTTTTACTACTTCCATAAATCAGTAAATAAAAACAATTATTATTTTTAACATGAGAACGTGTGCTGTAAATGACGTGTTGATATTCATGTTCAATCTATTGAAATTGGTGGAAATTAATCATTACATCGAATAGATCCAATTCAGCGACCTCATCTTCACAAACTAAAATACTTGTGAAGAACAAACCAAAATTTTTACGTCGAAAGTTGCTTACAATGACACAAAAATGATTCTCACAATCATGCAAAAACGATATTCTTTGGAGCGTCTTTTTCGATTGAGAATAATAGCACTCTTCCGTCCGAATTTCGTTTTTGCCACTTTCCATAGACTCTTATTACTTCGTCTCTTTCGCACGTCTCAACTCTTCCATTTCTTTTCGGAATTTCTTTTCCTCCAACCATTCCTTCGTCGCTTCAATTTTTTGAAAATCAGAAATTCCTAGTCCATTATAATCTCCATCTACGCTACCACTGGGATTATATTTTCGTTTCCCATAAAATATCTCTCCCTGGCCCATGCGTTTGTTGAAAAAATCATCTACCTGATCATCAAAGTTTTGGAACATATCAGTGACTACACGGAATGGGTTTGGAAAAGAAGGTGATTCTGGTTGGTTGTTTTGATTGTTGCGGTTTTGTTGATTTAGGTTTGTAACATGTACACTTTTGATGTTTTGCAAAGGTGGAGATGTGAAGGCCGTCACAATATTTGTCATTTGTGCGAATCCTAAAATAATCGTGATTACAAAAGTGTTCTGTCTTTTTGAATACATGGTTATGCAGGTTTGATTATTTGGAATTGTAGTGATGTTGAATGTGTTTCTCTTATGTGGAAAGATTGAAGCAAGAAAACGATGCAACAAATATGATTAAGTGCTTCTCCTAATACTGAATCAATTTCGTTTTCATTTGGCCGGTAGGTTGTCTTCGATCTTTCAAATGAGTGAGTCATGCAACAAAAGATCCCAAGATAGGAATGCACGCATGTAAAAAGAAAATATACCAACGTGGTTCCGTCGACGGCTTGGTTTGACTCCCATAATTTCGATTGCATCAACTAATACCGTTGTACCTACGTATGGAAATAATTGAATTTTGAGGACAGCTATTTTGCGCGTGCCCTTGAGCCAACATTTTCAATAAAGGACGGATAACTTCCTTCATTTATGTTCAATATTTTGTTGCATCAAAAAGCACCCTAGTTTATTCTATTTGTTTGAGTATGAAAAATATTGAGGACTGCTCAGTATTCATCTGATGTTTGAAAAGAATGTCTTTAATTGCAAATATTATTAATAAAAACGTGCGTCTAATTTCCATGAAATAGCTTCTGACCTCCAAAGGTCTTCCAAGATTTTTCCGAAATAAAAGTTATTTACTACCATTCGCTACTTCCTTCAAAGAACTCATTTTTTCTTTCAAGGTTTTCCAAGAAAGAGACCAGACAGTCGCCAGAGCGGAACCCTCTAACTCCCCGAATAACCCAATGTTGAAATCAAATGCTAGATTGGCTTCATCAACGATCATTTCTTTCTCTTCTTCTGATAAATTTAATTCATTTAAGCGTTTATACCATTGAGTAATAAAATCCGTTGTACCGTCAATATCTTCAAAATCATAAAATGCTACTCCTTTGCCTGCATCCAAGTTTAAACTTTTTGTGGCCATTCCGCTAATCATTTGCCCGCCAAATAAGTCACCCAAATAACGAGTATATTGGTGAGCTATTAACAACTTTGGGTCTTCTTTCGCAACTTGATAAATTTGATCGACATATTTTGTTGTTGTTTCAGAGGGTTCAATTACTTCTTCCCAGTTCGGTCCATAAAAATATTCCATGTCCATCCTTAACGATTCGAAACGGCGTAATTCAGGATAGTCCATAGATACAACTGCATCTTCTTGAGTTGAATCGAATGTGTCTTCCATTGCTTTGTAGACAAAGTAATAACTGGTAAGAAGCTCGAAATAGGATTCGCGGGTTGACAGTCCTTTGAAAAATCCAGATACAAATTGAGTATTTTGAGCTAGGGAATGAGATTTTCGTGTCCCTTCATCGAGTTGAAGAGCAAGTCCTACAAGTCTAGGGTTTTCCTCGTCTTTGTTCATATTGATAGGTTCCGGGGATTGGGTAGTCTCAACCATTTGTAAATGGGTAGATACTTGATGTGTCCTTACTCTTGTTGCAAAAGGAGATTGGACATTTTGGTACGGGCTGTATCCCGTCACGTGTGCTGGTGAGAGTGTGAGGGCTGAAATAACGAAGGATCCGTATGCTTTCATGGTCTTAGGGTCTGGATTATATCCTTTTTTATAGAGCTGGGTCAAAACTGAAAGTGTGTTTTGTGACTTCAATGTGTCATTTTAGAAAATGTCATCAACATTGCGCAACTGACTCATAATTCATTGGCGTTTTTTTTGGAGGAGAATAATTTATTTCACAGAGTATGAATGAATACTGACGCAATATACTTGGCATTTAATAACCTTACATTAGATTGAAGTAGTAAACTCTTGGATACATATTTGGTTTACGATTGTCCGAGCTTGTCTTATAAACCGCCGGCTGATGACTCAAACGAAATTTTGAACGCTATGAAACATTTTTGATAAGAGTGGGACATGCAGATTCAGTATAATACGTCACAATACGAATTTGACATAACACGTAAAACTATATTGAACGTAACATCATATGAACAAAAAACAGTTGCCAGATCTTGGAGCATTTTCCATCCATCTGCTGTTACACAGTCCAAGAAAAGCCTCTCCAAATGGCCTAAAAAGTAAAAATAGGAACCAAAACACGTAATATATTTAAAAATTATAAACCGCCGGCTGATGACTCAAACGAAATTTTGAACGCTATGAAACATTTTTGATAAGAGCGGGACATGCAGATTCAGTATAATACGTCACAATACGAATTTGACATAACACGTAAAACTATATTGAACGTAACATCATATGAACAAAAAACAGTTGCCAGATCTTGGAGCATTTTCCATCCATCTGC
>Ga0209092_10003358_pt1 | contig 13946 bp, 8 predicted proteins | sample FraStrMetagenome_FD_187446 | JGI IMG/M metagenome (GOLD analysis project Ga0209092, IMG submission 187446) | Marine eukaryotic phytoplankton communities from Arctic Ocean - Fram Strait ARC3M Metagenome (SPAdes) (version 2) | ecosystem: Environmental > Aquatic > Marine > Oceanic | place: Fram...
AGGTTTGAGAGAGAGAGAGAGAGAGAGAGAGATAAAATGTGGGGGTCCAAATTGCTTCTACACATCGAAACCGAAGTTCATGGCGAACTTTGAACTCCCTCGCTAGTACAACTACATCTTGTTATATCAAAAAGTACAAAACACCCAACCAACCAACGAAAATAAGTTGCAGGTTGGATTGAAAGCATATATAAATTGAATAAGTGGTATCATGGGTGAACGAAAGGTTTTGAACAAATATATTCCAGCGGATTTTGATCCAAGGTTGGTCCCACGGAGTAAAAAGCCAAAAGATGAGCAGGTATCCGTTCGAATGATGCTCCCGTTTACAATTCAGTGTAAGACGTGCTCTACATTTCTGTATAGAGGTAGAAAGTTTAACAGTAAGAAGGAAAATATGAAAGGACCAGAGGGGAAATATCTCGGTATACAGAGATTTCGATTTTACATAAAATGTTCCCAGTGTTCCATGCCTATAACGTTTCTGACGGATCCGCAGAACACAGATTATGAAATGGAATCTGGCGGGACGAGAAATTATGAAGTGTGGAAGGATAAAGAGAAAACAGAAGGTGAAATTTTGAAAGACAAAGAAGAAGAAAACAAAAAGGACTCCATGAGAGCTCTAGAGAACCGTGTTCTTGACTCGCAGAAGGAAATGGCAGAATTAGACGCGCTTGATGAAATTAAAGCAATGAATATGCGTCATGCAAAAATGGGTCGAGGTGGATTTGATGTCGATAATATTTTGAATGCAAACGCAAAAGGGGAGAATAAGGATAATGATTTCGTGGTGGAACAGAATCTAAACGAAAATGGTTTAACGAATGAAGAAGAAGAACTGGTCAGAAGCATTAAGTTTAAAAAAGGATCACATTTGGGCCATTCCGAAGTTGTTATCAAACGAGTTAATGATGAAGATGATGATATTGAACGAATGGAACGAGAAAAGCGAAAACGAAAGCTCGAGGAGCAGCAACGAGAATTACACAACAAAGTGAGGTCAAAGGTTAAGGGACTCCCTGCTATTGTTGTTGTTCCAACTTTTAAGTGTAGAAAGAAAGTTCCATCGGTCATATCTGAAGTTAATGCTTCCAAGCAAGTTACAGAATCTAAGTTGTCAAAAGATAATGATACCAGTGAAAACGAAGGGCTCAATAGTCTACTTGGCGGTTACGGAAGCAGTTCGGACGACTCTGAGTAGGTTGGAGGTTTCAACGCAAGTTAGGAACTCGAAATAGCGCCGACATCCTTTATGTACAAGTTTGCTGGGATGACCTTATCAACAGCATCTAGGACATGCTATATCTGAACAATGTTCGACTCTCTTCATCTCAAATCGACTCAATTGTTTTGGATTTTTATGCTACGAACCTGAGCTGATGAAAATTGTTTGGTTATTAATTTAATCAATATCTTTTTTTTCAAGTCAGGGAACCATTTATTGTAACTTTGGAAATATAAATATTGTAACATGAGTTAGTATTCACATACTCTTGATAATTGAACTACGAATTACTTTTTTCGTTCACAAATCTTAAGACGAAGACTGGAGGAGACCAAGCATCATGAAATTTTATCGAATAGACTTCTTCAATTATTCAGTTTCGTGGACTTGTTCGTTTCACTTCTGTTGCTATTAAACGTGTGACAACTTTCTTGCAAGTAAAATAAACAACGTCATCTTCAGGACTACAAATTTCACTGCGCCTTCAACCGTGTCGGTCATTCGGCTAATGATACTTGGAACTCTGCTTGGATTTTCAAATATTGCGTGACATTTAAATTCTCTAGCAAATTATCACTCTTCAGAAGTCCAAGTCCTGCACCTCCTTCCCAACGAAATCGATTCGACATATTGCTCGAAGGGATCCTGGAACCTCTAATGCGTTGATTCGTTGCTCTACCTAGACTTTGTAAGTTCATTTCAGGACAGAATGCGTCTTTGCGAGTTCATTTCAGGAAAGAATGAGCCTTTTCTTAAACTTGCATATTGGTCATAGATGAATTGGCAACGTCATAATTTGTGGTTTCATCTGAAACAAGCATACAAAATATTTACACACAAGACGCAGGGTAGTTGGAGGCAAAAATATATATGATATGAACGATATGCGCCAGCCGAGAATCGAACTCGGGGCCCAACGATGGCAACGTTGGATTTTACCACTAAACCACTGGCGCTTCTTGACCATTTTGTGTCACTGTGTATATCTATGTCTTTTTACGGTTATGGTCAAAATGTAAATTCGTAATATTTCCAAACTCTATCTACGTCCACCCAAATATTTATTCCTTACAACACCAATCGAGAAATGCCCATTCCAATCCAATGGCGAAACGTTTATAAAGAGAGGTAAAGGACCCAAACAACAATAACATAGGATGGAAGCTACCACAGATCCTCAAGCTAAATATGCTTACATGGTTATCGATAGTGGTGCCATTATTCGTAACCAAGGCCCGTCACAACTCGGAAAATTGATATCGTCTGCAAAAGAATGTTTTATGACTCCAAGCGTTTGGAACGAGATCCGTGATGCAAAGTCACGTGAAGTATTGGATCAGGCTCTAAACCTCTATACAGACGGTAAGAAGATAGAAATCCGTTTACCTAAAACAGAAAGCATTCGAGTCATTACTGAGTTCGCACGAAAGACGGGTGATTATCGTAGTCTCAGTGGGACAGATCTTGAAGTGCTTGCGTTGCAGTACGAGTTGGATGTTTTAGGATGTGGCGGAAGCAATGGACATTTGCGATTTACGACGACTTCCGCTACTGAGAAGGTGACTGAAGTGATAGATGAGTTGGTTGAAGATGGGGAGTCAAAATCCGCAGATGTTGAAGGCGATGAAGAGCAAGATGGCACCCCCGAAACCGAAAACGTTGATTATTCCGTCGAAGAACGTGAAGCAAAGGCCACTTCATGGGCATCACGGGTTAATGGTAAAAAATCAGGCCAGAATCAAGTAGTCGAGCCAAAAAGCTTGAATGACTCTGACCTCATTTCCTTCCATCAACCTTTCGGAAAAATGAACCTTATAGATGCTTCAGAGACAAATGGCCAATTCGATGATGCTGAGGAAGACATCGAAGAACTGAAAAGTAATGATCAAAACAAAGAAGTCGAGTTACGAGATGACGTTGCCAAAGAACTTGAGCAGGAATTTCCAAGTCTCAGTGCAGCTATGACCGTACCAGATGATGTTAGTTGTGATGAAGGTGATAATATTGTAAATGAGGACGACGAAGCTGAACTTGAACGTCGTCGAATTGAAGAGGCACTTAAACCAAAATTAACGAAAGATGGACGTCATTATAATCCCTTTGATAATTCAAAATATAGACATTTATTCTGTGATTCTGGGATCGGTAAGAGTATTAAAGACAAAGAAGAGATTAAACTTGAGAATGAGATTAAAAAAGCCACCTTCGCAAGAGAATTGCAACATTCGAAACTTGAAGCTGACTCAAGCAAAGACGAATCAAATTTGTATACAAATCGAAGTCGTATTTTAAACGGTGGAAGCAGTGGTATAACTGCGAGTCATGTTGATGATGAAGTCGAAGATGACGGAGAAGGTTGGGTGAATGTAAGCAATTTTCGTCCAGGAGAGGGCATGGGTTTTGGTCTGAAGAACGAGAAAAAGAAGGATAATCGACAAAGAAATATTGAAGAAAGTTCCGGACCGCTTGATTCCACGCGTGCTGCATGTGCGACGACAGATTTTGCTATGCAAAATGTAATCTTACGCATTGGGATGAAATTAACTTCTGTTGATGGCCTGGCGATTCGTCGGGTGAAGCAGTGGGTGACACGGTGTGGCGCCTGCTTTACAACTTATTCTGATGATAAAAGTAAAGAGCATGCATCACGATTGTTTTGCGATCGATGTGGTTCTGATATGTTACAACGAATAGCTGCAAGCGTGGACGGAAAAACTGGTCGTTACATTTTACATTTATCCAAAAAGAGACAAAAGAAAATCAATTTGCGAGGGACAAAATTTTCTCTCCCTAAAGCTGGAAAAGGTAATCGGTTTGAAGGTGATTTGCTGCTCAGAGAAGATCAATTAATGATGGGCGCGTGGAATCAAAAGGTTAAGAAAGGCCGTGGAAAAAACGAAGTGCAAAGTATTTTTGGAAGCGATATTGCTACGGGAATGGGATTGAATGATGTCACTAAGAGGGATGATATTCAAGTTGGTTTCGGTAGACGGAATCCAAACTCGGCTAAATTCGGAAGAGAACGTCGAGGAAAGAAGAAGAAGAATGCCGAGAGAAAAGCCTGTGGACTACGTCGAAACTTTTAAGATAAAGATTTCAACTATATCTTTTTGTCAGCTTGTACACACAAACTCTCTACATTATTCGACACAGACTCAATTGGCGTTACTTTAATTTAATCTTCTGCGTCGTCATCTATCTTGTCCCCCTCATCCTTTACTTCCTCAACAACCTCATCCTCGGAAGATAATTCTTGTTCATCTTTCATTTCTGCCTTCATTACGTCCCCTTCGTCCTTGACTTCCTCAACAACCTCCTTCTCGGAAGATAATTCTTCTTCATCTTTCACTTCTGCCTTCATTAACTCCCCTTCATCCTTTACTTCCTCAACAACCTCCTTCTCTGAAGATAACTCTCCTTCATCTATCTCTTCTGACTTCGTTGACTCTGCTTCATCATTCACTTCCTCTGATGATTTTCCTTCGTCATCCTTTCCCATTGTTCTATCAATATTATACCCTAATGCAAAGTCGACTCCTTGCTTAAATAACGGTTTTATCACTGCGTCAAACTCATTTCGATACAAGGCAGCAATCTCTCGTAGACCTTCGGCTTCTCCCTTTTGGCCTGGGGTCAATACTTTTCGCTGGAATTCTTGCAATATTTTCTCGATATCGGTCAAAAAAGTATATAAAGAAGATTTGAGCAAAGTCTCAACCCCTGGTAGTAAACACCGTCGCAATTCATTGAGGCCAGAAAAATATGCATTGGTAAGCCTGCCTAATGGGGGATAGGACAATAATATTCTCGGGGCCATCAAAATGTTTTCGTCGTTCTCTTCTTCTAACTGGTTTGAAAATTCTCCAATAGAATCGTTCCGTAAGGCAGTTACTTTACCTTTCTCGCGGCTCAATTCCAAGGTAGAAGAAAGAGTCTCAAGTCCTCGATTCCAATGTCCAGTTACTATTTCAATAATTTTGATTTCAAACATAGGAGGGAGTAAAGCCTGGAAGTTACCTCCAACGCGGACGAGAGACGATGCAAAAAATACGCATGCGTCTAACACATCTCTTAATGCACCGATGTCATGTATTACTGAAAATTCCTTCTTTAATTTGTCTAGAAATTTAGCTGTCCTTTTTGTCATCCATAGAGACAATAGCGATATACTCTCTTTAGTCGTATCCGTCGACTTTGATTTCGAAGACTCGAATATTGCAAAATATTGTGTGGCTATTTCAAAACATCTATCTCAAGTTCGAAGTCTGAAGTTAAATAAAGTCGCTTTGTCAATACTCTACAAGGATTTACTTACCGTGTTCTGTACACTTCAATCAAATCAAGAACGTGCTCCACAGATGTAGAGGAAGGCGTTGCTGCAAATGATCCCCCCACTTTCCCCGACGTGACCATATTGACACCATTTTCTAACCACCGATCTCTTGCTTCAAAGAATTCAATTTGCAACCTCAGCTCCATAATTGTATGACTCTTCTCAATCTCCTCCGTACTCAACGCCACTCCATTATTATTTTGAAGTGAACGTTCCAACTCAATACCGTTCAATCGTCTCAATGCTGTCACAACTTCCAAGCAGCTCGGCAACGATAAATGATCCGCCTGCTTTTCTGACGACGAAGACAAGGACCCATCTCCTCGCAACCTCGATATCAAATGCTTCCTCAAATCCACCTCCCTTCGCCTCACATCACGCACAACACTCTCAATCACCGCAAGGTTACTACTACTACTCTGACCACCACCACCACTACCACTCTGCGAACGCTCCAAGGAATTCGCCAACGCCGCCAAACTCAAGCACTCATCGTACAAATTAAACCTCACACACGCATCCATCAACGAGGGTATCTCCAACAACTCCATCAACGACGAATGTTGAAGCAAACTCCGTCGTCTCATCTTATGATTCTCTGCCAATACATTCATATCACTTCCATGCACCTCCAACTCCCGAGCCATGTCCAAACTATGATTGTTACTAACATTATTACTATGATCATTATTATCATCATCATCATCATCGACGACGACTGGTGGTGGTGGCGGCATGGCATGATCAACTTGATCCAAGACATCCTGCAGGGCACGAAGGACGTGCTCGGATCGACGTTGGACGCTGACAAAGAGATCCGCGTGTTGCATACATAGTTTGGATATTTGATCTTCGCAGGAGGTGAGACGTTCCTGTGCCTTGCGCTGTTCGTCCAACTCCTGCATTTTGTTGTTTGTGTTGAGAGATGTGTTGAGAGATGAGAGATGTGTTGAGTGTGGTTATGGGTTGTGTTGTTATGTTTTTTAGATGAAACGGTGTGGGTCAATCTCGATCCGTTCCATGGTCGATGTGAGTTGTGTTTGGATTTCAAGAGCGTTTACAACTTTCAACGCGTGTCTACGAATGTGTTCCGCTAAGTTAGTAGTGTCCCATTCCGATAATTTCCTGATACACATGAGGGTAAACGCGTTGGATGTCATTTGGCAAATCCAGAGGAGACTAAACAGATCGTGCTACTTTTCAAGTGGTAGGAAAAGAGAGGACTGAATTATGATGAGTGTTACCAAAGTAGATGTTGACAATTAAAAGTTTAAAGTTGAAATAAAATATTGCCATGTAAATCTATTTGCAAGTATGGCGCAACATTGCTTGATATCTATTCCGCCCTGCATTGAAAAGTATCGAACGGTCATGATGAGTCTCAGCCTAGAGGTTGTGAACTTGAAAATACTATCTTTTGGTATTTTTCAATGAGAAGGTTGGAACAAACATTAACAACATGTCTAAATTATCTACTAAACTACATACGAAAGTGTTGGACACTCTTTCGTTTGCTTTTTGAGTTCTTGTCTTTGATCGATCCAATCGCACTTTCAAATAAACTACGTTTGGGAATCTTTGAAGTAGTTTGAGCATTATTTGTATCGGGGAAAAGATATCGCTTTTGCTTTCCTTTGTTTGGAGATGAAGGTTGGGGATAACCTTGTTTCGAAGGCGAACCCAAGTTTGACAGAAGAAGTGCACTATCGTACAGGTCATCGTCACTCAAAGCCTCTGCATTACTTTGAGATTGACCATTTTTCAAATCAATTCTACTTCTTTCTGTAAATTGTATGTTGCTGAACTCGACATGACTGACGTTGTAGGCAGGCATCGTATCTACATGCGGAATATGACTCGAAGGTGTGAACTGAATGATTTTTTTCGAGGGTGACGATTCGGGTGTTGCTATAGGCCCAGCAACTGCTGTACATGATTTGTTCGTAGATTGGTTATCATCACCTTTAGCTGCTCGTGTGATCACGTCAAATAGAGCTTTTGTCCTTTCAGCACCATCCTTTGCGACAGATTTAGATTTCTTCTTATCTTCGCAGAAATCTTTCGTTTCTTCTATACACGACAGCCGACTCATGCTGGGCGAGTCTAAGGAAAGAGATGTCAGAATTTTCGAGCCTTCCAAGCCATCAGTTTCAATTACTTCTGATTTTGTATGGTTGGATATCGCCGGGAAGTTTGACATGTTCGACCATTGATCGTCTAAAAGTCTTTGAAAACCGAAAGCTGAATTACTTGCCCCTGGACTCTCAACCCCTAACGACGGAAGATTCTTATTGCGTGTGGAGGAATCAAATTCTTTGTCTCTTTCAGGCGACTCTTTTTGCAACACCTCGTATTTCTTTGGAGTAGCCACAGCTTTTGTCAATATCTTGTTTGGATCTCTTTGCATTTGTGGACCATTTAGCAAAGGCATCGACTGTCCTGGTGGCTGCATTTGCATGGGAATTTGAACACCTGGCATTCCAGGCATAGGATAAAAAGGCATACCATTCATAATTTGCATTGATGGCATTACAAATGCATTGAATGCGGGATGTTCAGCTCTCTTCCTGGATGCTTTTTTCTTTATTTTTTTGTCCGGTTGCTTCTCTTTGACTTTGGAACGTGCCAACGGTATCGATGACTTCTTTCGAACTTCTCGCTTGATCACTCCTTTAACTCTCCGTTCTAAAACTTGATATCGTTTCCTTAAATGCCCTCGATCTCTATGTTTGATAAAATTATTGGAAATTTCTGCCCAATGCCTTCCAACTATTGCAACTGACTTTAACAATGTTAAGTCTTCTTCTAAACTCCATCTATGGACATTGTGCGCATTTGGTTCTGACACTACTTTCAACGCCTTCATTTTCATTTGAACATCATAGGGCAAGCCATCTGGAAACTCCGGAGGTTTCGTTAGACAACCGTCCTCGTCTATTTTTATTCCATTGTTTCGAAAAATCTTTATTGTTAAAGACGAATGTCGCTGATTAATTAATGTAGAAGTACGACCAGGTAAAAATCTTTCAGATATAAGTGCCCACTCTTTTTCGCCAAACAAATTAACTCCCCTGAGAATCAAATTATCCTCAGAGGCTGTAAACAATTCTCGATCCTGCATCAATTTCAGATTTCTTTCATCATCATTTTTCAATAAATCCGTGTTGGGTAAATTTGAAAATACTGCCGAAAGATCGTCACGCCCTGGGATCAAATTAACACATGTTTCAGCTCCAGTCATACGAAGTAGACATTTGCAAGCGTCTTTATGGCTAGAAATTGTAAGGATATTGTCACTAGGAATAAGACCCAATTCACTACATTTATCCAAATGTAAAAACGCGCTTTTGAGTTTAGACAGACCCTTCATATCAAATACTGACATCGTACGAAGATCGTCGTTTATGCTTGTGCTCGCAATACTAGCTCGAGAATTTTCAGCATGTGCAATTTCCGTTACATTTGATTGTTTGATGTCGTTTGAAGATATTTTTGACTCATCGTCAACTCGTGGGGCTTCTCTCAGTTGCAACGTTTGTCGAAAAGCAGCTCTTGTGAACCGACGCTGACTGCTATTTTGCTCATCGTTTTCGCCTTCATCTTTGCGTTCTATGCTATTGCTCGGCATGTCAGAATGTGGAAAAGAAGATTCATTTGCACTTCTATGATGTATCGAATCGCTCTCAATTTTGTTTTGTATTGATTTTCGAATAGCATCGTTGCGATTCTTTCATCAAAAATGAGTTAGCAATTTTTCATAGATTGAAAGAAGGGAAGATAGTCATCGTACCTGGTCTAATTCTTGTAACATACCAACAGAAGAATCTAAAATTTCTGCAAGTTCGTCTGTGCTTTCAATACCAACAAAATTACTCGAAACCAAGTTGGGTGAATGCCGGGGATGCGATTCTTTTCGTAATGGAAATGGAAAAGAATGCTTATTTACTATTGACTCGCTCTTGTGATTTTGTTCTTGATGATAAGCAGCTGAACGAGTCGCAAGGACAGCTTGTTGTATCAAGAGTTGAAAGTGACGGGATAAGAGATCACGAAGGTCCTCAATTTGAGATTGGATAATATTATTGCTTTGTCGCTTATTATCAGAGCTCTGTTGTCTTGCTATTTGTTTATCATTCGACAGCTCTTTCGCTAATTTAGTACCGTCTTTATTTTGAAGTTGTAGATGTTTCCGATACTTGTCCCGAAGGGGGGTATGCAAACCAAGTAGGTGTTGTGGCCCTTTGGAATTCGAAGGTTTTGAGCACGAAGAAGATGACTGGTCTCCATCTACACCTTCCGATTCCAACACAAGTAGAGGTAAATCAAATTGCTTCAGAGCACTTTCCAGGTCCTCTTGCAAAAGCATCTCTAACTCCGTTTCAAGATCGATACCATCTTGATCCAAAGCATTCATGTCATCAATATCCCTCAACATCGAATCAGAACCACCCACGATATCCTTCCCATCATCCTCATCCTCCTCTTCTTCATTCTCAGACCCATGAAACGAAGCTTCATCCGCTTCACCACCATTGCCCAAATCTACCAAGACGAAACCACCTAATAAGAAACAAACGCTACAAAGCTAAATTAACACAAGCCCCCCAACTTACCATCCAAATCCCCTACCATATCCGTCAAAGACCGAACGAAACGTTCATATTCCACATCTTCATCCTCGTGTAACAAATCATCTCTACCGTTCTGATTTTTCTCGGGTACATTCATGATTGCTTTTCTTAATTCTGAGTCCCTTTAAATTCGAATTCTTTCTAGGCAGTTATATATGTTACAATATCTCCTTAGATGAAAGACATTGAAGGGAACTTAACTAATTGAATACCGGCCTTTCTTTATTATAGCACTTGTGTATTGGATCAGCTTCCTTCCTTTGGTATAAATCCAGCGGGCACGAAAGTGCCTTTGGTAGTTTTGTTTTTTGGATGTGTTCGTTCATACGATGAGGACGAGGTGTGTGGAAATGTTTTGATTTTTTTCTTTTCTCCTTTTGTGCCAAATTTAACGGTTGTGTACTATATTCGACGCGCCCAGATGGCCTCGGCCTTGCTGACTACTGTCTACTCGTACATACGATTGTACCTGTACCTGTACCTGTTACCGCTGTACCGATAGTGTACGTATAAGTTTACGTACGAACGCAGCGCGTAGCGCATTTTCTTTCCTATTTCTGACAAAAAAAAGAAAGATACAGCATACAGCTAACATATCTAAGCTCTATTCGAGCCGACGAAACACACACACAACAATAATTGTACCTGGTAAATACAGTCACACATGTATATGACGTACAATAGATTCCTGTATGGGCTGGATGTGATTTTGGAATGGATGAATTCACATGTCAAAACACGTTTTGTCAACTTTACTCAAAAGACCCTAAATTTCAGCGATGAAGAGGAAGGGTGTGTGATTGCCACCGTCCAAGTTCTAAGGAAGACCTTTTGTCAAGAAAACCAATTCATTTTTAAGAATAGTCTTTCGGTGATGAATGCTCTAGCGATGATGTATATAACGAGGATAATGACAAATTAATACCAAGAACGAAGTCTTCTGATCATTATTTTATGTCTTATATACTGGCCTGTATTTGAATTTGATGGCAAAACAGGTGCCGAATGTTGTGGTGATTTTGTGAGAGTGATATGCCTAATGAAATAAGTCACAACGTTGTTATAATTCTATCTCCGGATGGAAGGATGAAAGCTAAAAGATTGAAGGGTAAATCAATCTCAAAGGCAAGGGTTAAAGTCGCAGTGATATCAATATACTATAAGCATTGGTGCAGAGATCAGCATTTGTAGGAACAGAAAATGTGATCACTGGCTGTCAAAGCAGCTCAATAAGCAATTAGATTCATGAACTGAATGATGATCATGACATAAATATGAAAACCTCACACTTTACCTCCCTCAATCTATAAGTCAAGAACTTATAATGAGATAGGCATTAATTAAGATTAAATGTGCATCGATTTGCTATAATTAAGATTATCAAAATAATGAGAGGCGGTGTTTATCGGAACTCAACTTCATTTTTCATTGAATTCATTAGTTAGAAACAGAATATCAAGCTGAACTTTACTTACTGTATAATTGGTTTATAGCCGACGTTTTGAAGGACACCACGTGAACCTCAAAAAAACTATACTCGGCAGGAAAGGTCATCCATATTCTTGTAGCAGTCATGGGGTGAGCTGATCTAATGTTCGGCCAAGACGCTTGATTGGAAGTTGAAAAAGAATGATCGCAGAAATGACAAATGGGTTGAAACCGGAGGTCCCTACATTGCTTCTGCTAACATGGGCGTCTGCTAGACCTACAGCAGTATGCACTGCCCACAGATAGAGAGAAAATGGCTATGATTTCATTTTTTCTCATGGTTATTTTGTCTTGTTCAGGACCTTACACAAAAAATTTCAAATTATCCAGATTTAGTGTTTGAAGCAAATTAGTGTCGAAGTGATAATATATAAATAAATGAAGCTTTTATTATTCTATAATATATTTCTATATAGCAATTTCAATACATGAAGCTGCAGTTGTAGCATAGCTCTAAACACATATGACATTTAAGAATCATCTGTCTTGTCGTTCTTATTTACTGATGACCAATCGATGTGAACCATCGCGGGCACACTTCTCGGAAATCGCGATTGTTGGCGAGCAGGGATCAAAGAGGCAGGTGGAGGACCCAGCTGGTTATAATCAATATAGTTCATCGAATTATATGTCCTAGAATTTGCATTTGAAATAGTAGGAAAGTTGTTTCCGAATGTTCCCATGGGAGTTAGATGAGATGAAAGGATTGGTTGTTGTTCATTAGCTTGGAACAAATGACTTTGGAATTCTTGTCGTGGTAGCACAGATGTAGAAGCTGGTGGATTGGTTCGCGTGACGGGTTGCGATCTTGGAAGAGGCGCTGGAAGAAGAAGAGGTTCTTTATCGGCAGAACTGTTCAATACAATAGACGAAGCTGACGCCAGCGTCAAAAGACCTCCCGGAAGTTCACCAATTCTAATTCCTTCAGGACTATCATGAACACCAAGCTTTTTCGCCGACTCACAATAGTAATGAGATGTACTGGTATACCCTGTACCTCTTATATTTCTTCGTCCACAACTAGTTTTGAGTTGTAAAAATTTTTCTTTAATATCTGTGGGGATGTATGGGCAATTCGCAAAATGGTCGGTCTTCATATTAGAGACGCTATGAAATATGCCCGCAACAGAGTTTGGATAGCAAACTGCACGCTTCGCTCGCTGCAACGATGGCAAAACCTTGCAATGTATGCACCGAATGCCAATTTGACCGGGAACTACGGGCACCTTCCTTCCTGGTTGAGGCTGATCAGCATCGGCTCGTGTGGCTGTGAACACCTCTATATTTTCCCGCACCATACAATGCAACTCATTCAATACAAGCGAATCCAAAGGAATGGAAAGAAGAAACGGCGTTTTGTTGACATTCGAAGCAGAGGAATCAGTTTTATTGTGATTGGTATCCCCCTGATCCATCCCATCCTTCACCTTGTTATCATTATCGTCATAAACAACTTCCCCATCCCTTACCTCATCATCCATAGTCGCATCTAGAGAAATGCAATCACCACCATCAACAGATGACACTTTCTTCAAGGCATCGTTCACATCCTCATCGACATGCACCCCATCGTGCCGTTCCATGTCATCAAAAGTAGCCTTCATGGATGGCACCGGGTTATATGACATGGATTGCGAAAAGGAAGTATAAGAGGGCAAATCAAATTGTTTTCCTGTAAATATTCCACTGGGTGGACATACGTCGTCTTCATTACTCGTAATTAATGCGTCCATTTGGAGAGGTCTATCTTCAATATACGCGAACTTGAAAAAGAATTATCAAATGAAAAAAAGGGTAAGGTGTCGAATCTTCATCGGCACGCTCATCTATACACACTCGTTAAGTAATTCGCTCACCTTCATCTCCTTGTTTCTCTGATTTGCCTGGTGAGCGAGCGGAACAATATGCGTTAGTGGGCGAAAATCTGGCATCACATTTGACACGCGAGTTATAAATGATTCGTTGTTCGTTGTTGAATATATCTCAGCCATTGAAATAAGAAATTGGCACAAATGAACCCGAACAATGCGTAGGAGGCTGTAAAGGCAATATGACTATTTGCCGGAGGAGTCGTCCTCGGTGCCGGACTTACGGAGAAATCATCACAAAAGTCAATACACATGGAAAAATGTGAAAGTACCGGTACAAGATATTTCTAACATTGTAATTTCAATGCAATTCTCTAATTATATGCTTTCCGAACTTGCGTCTTCAACATAGGTCATAGGAGAGAAAAGCTCCCGAATTTTGCCACAATCCCACCAAT
>Ga0209092_10003361_pt1 | contig 13939 bp, 10 predicted proteins | sample FraStrMetagenome_FD_187446 | JGI IMG/M metagenome (GOLD analysis project Ga0209092, IMG submission 187446) | Marine eukaryotic phytoplankton communities from Arctic Ocean - Fram Strait ARC3M Metagenome (SPAdes) (version 2) | ecosystem: Environmental > Aquatic > Marine > Oceanic | place: Fram...
CCTCGCTCTGTGAGTGTGCAACGGCGGCACGATGGATGTGTCTATACAATAAGTCACTCAAAATATATATGCTTCTGTAACTTTGTAATTTTGTCATTTATATGGGAAAAAATCCAAGGTGATGAGGTTGAAGTTGAAAAATTACTTATCGTAATTTTCATTAATGAAATGCGCAAAAATATGTCATTAGCTAAACGTCACTTTAGCGAATTTAACAAAAAAAAATGTCGCTTTAGCGAATTTTCTCTAGATTTAAATTGGGAATAGTTAGAGTATAGTAATAGTTAAGAATTTTGCTGGCAGTTAACACCTCTATACATGTGATGTGCAGAGAATATCAGAAACAATGTATCACCTGGAATTCCATCAGGTAAATCGGTGATGCGCACTACGTTCTCAAAAATACTGGGCATGTAAAAATATGTGTGAGAAACACGAAAAGTGGTACCGGTATCCGGTATCTTTGCATTTCTACCGGTAGTCTTGCATAAACATCTCAACACCGTTTTACTGTAGTCTTGCATTCACATTTCCCTAATGTTGAATGTTGACACATCAATATTTGCACATTGTGTCATAAATGGTTGTTACAACGACAGGCCAAAAACACATTTTTTTAACATGTCTAGTCTCGCATGCATGAACATCTCAATACCTCTTTACTGTAGTCTTGCGTTAACATCTCCTTAATGACACATCATTATTTGCACATTGGGTTGTGACTGATTGTTTCAACGACCGCGGCAAGAACTCGTGGTGTGGGATATAGATACTTTGTCATTCGTTCCACATTCACTTTTTCAAAAATTAGGTTCCGCTTCATTTTCGTTTGTGTTCGAAGGATGAGGGGTAAATGAAGCGCACTCCTAGAGAGGAAACAGGATATAAAATCAGTATTTAAGTCAGTGGTATTGAGCAGCAATCTTTTTCCTAGCAGCTCTTTCGTATATACAGCTATGCATCCTTCCTGTTTTCGTATACGAAATCATTCTTCGATAAATGATTTGGAGCTTATCATACGCATAGCTCGAGTCTCGCCTCGGAATGGCAAAGGTATTGTACAAAAGATACGTTGGCAAGAGAAGTTACCATGCCTAGACGATAGGGAAGAATTTGATTCCACGCACTTAGGAGAAGCGAAGGAAGAGTCTAGAGAGGAGAACATAAGAATATTTACTTTCGTAAATACGGACAACTTTGACCCCACAACTGTTACTCAACTAAACTCACTTAAAAATGGTCAAGTAGGAGACGTCTCAAGCAATTCTTTATCTTCGTTATGTGCATCAAAACAGAAATCGAGCAAAAGAATTAAGAGCAGATGGGGAAGGGATGAAGTCAGTGAAGTTATGTATATCTTAGCGTCCATTACAATCGACCAAGATATGCCGTTGGACTCAAACCATAACACGGCTGAAAAGACAATACGTCATACAGAAATATTATGCAGCGTAAAATTTAAAAATGATAGGATCCTAGAAATGACTCCTGGTCTAAGTGTTTCTGAAAATGGGGCAAAGAAAAAGTATCGATCAATGTTTAAGTCCAATATTAAAGTTAACAAATTGATAGATGCACCCAAAGAAAATTTGACTACGTTCGGTTTTTATACTGCAGATGGCTCAAAATACCACTACACTATTGAAAATCCTACTGCCATGAACATTGCAATGATGGAAGAAAAGACTGCAATATTGGAAAGGAAGGAGATTCAAAATTCTATAGCGAAGGATAAAGACAAGGCTTTGCTTGGAACTAGTGAGGTAATGCTCTCTGAAAATCTTACTTATGAAAATGTAATAGTTGCACATATATGCGTTGAAATAAAATCATTAACTTGCTACTGTGATCTAGAAGAGCCTTTGACATGCTATTACGAGGTAATGCTGCCACGTTGTTGGAAATTGGCGGACGTTGCTATTGAAAAGAACTCACCGCTAAATGGACAAACGCAATTTTCGTTTTCAACCACTTGCTTACAATCATCCTTTTACTTTCCGTCAGAAAGCTCGTTCAAAATGGGGACTTCGATAAGGTTGTTTACTATCATTTTTATGGTCGAAGTGGTAAACAAACTCCTAATTTCGATTTTATTTTACATTTTCAAATGTAATGCTCATCCTCATTTGTCTCTTTTATAAATGTAGATTTATATTTTTCGCAAAGATAGATATATATTCTCGACATTAATGCTTCTTCTTGCTGGTTATCTTCTTTTCGACAACCCGCTTACCGCATCCTGGAAAAATGCAAGGAATACAACTAGAAATGTAGGCAGTCAACAGAAAGAGCAGGCATATTTCAACCATTCTTTGAGATATACCATAGTTCGTCCGTTTGATGATGCGTTAGTGAGAGATACTTCAGCAGACGCTATTTCTTTCAATTTGTTTTTCATGCTAAATTGTGGTGACAGTTTTGGAAGTGCACGATTAGATTTCCCACTAAGATCACAGTCGAACGAGATAGTTAAGCCGATTCTCAAAGATAACGTGTCAGACATTCGCGAGTTACTAAACAAGCATTTCTTGGCGAGATTGGTTGCAGTGTCGGGTAGCACTAATAGAGCATGTATTTCAACGGGAAAAGTTTCAATGAGATCGCACATCACAATCGTAACTCCAGAGAGTTCCACAAATAACGAGGCAACCCCGCAAAACAATAATCAACGTTTCATTGCATGCGAAAGCGAAGAAATAAGAATTTCCTCACCGCGCAGCAGTATCAACAGGAGTACGATGGCAGCGAGGCTTATGTCTCGGTCAGATGTTGCACTTTCCAAAATCAAAGCAATAACCACCGAACATGAAGAAAAAGAGGGGCTAATTTAAAGCGGAATAAAATACTTCCTTCCAAAGGTGATAATGCAATACTTTTAATTCACTACTTCTTCGTCATCCTTGTTTTTCCACCAACAAGTTTCAACGCTGGACGACCGTGAATCACAGCATTTCTTGCGAACGTGACACCACAATTGGGACAGTTCCATTTAAGATCAGTTAACGCTTGTGCAGCTTCGACTTGTTCCAACAAATTATTTGGATCCTCGCAAATCCTCTCTAAGTAGCACTTAACCAAAGATGATTTCGTACCATTCTTTTTTTTATATCTAAAAAGCTTCTCTTTACAGGAGTTACATCTCACAGTAACAGTCTGATAAGAATCCACAATGCTTCCACGTTTCGGTGCAGCATTCAAATAAGTTGCATGAAATTTACGTCTACCCTTCAAGAGCGATGTATATTGAACGGAAGCAGGAGGAAGCTTGCGACCAACAACAAGTTTCCTTATCGCGGTCAAGGGAAAACCTTGAGATATTCCTCTACCGCTGCCGATCAAAATTGAAAACATGCAATTCACGATGATAATCAAATGGTGAAATCTAGGAGGTATCATGGTACCATGAAATCGACAAGCAGGGTAGGTAGATCAAAATAGTGTGAAACTCGTATCGTCCCTTACTAAATTGATAACACACGTTGGCTACCTAATTACCAGTACAGAAATTTTTCAACATAATGTAATATGTAGTTATGAAGGTAGTGATCATTCAATTAACACGTGTGAATAGGTGAAGCAAGTGCTCCTCGTTGTGTACAAAACACCAGCACAAGCAATTCATGTGTATGTGTGCTGTGTGCTGTGTGCTGTGTGTGTATGTTTCATGATTATATGTAACAAAAAGTTCAAAAAATACTTCATCTTCATCTACACACACTCTTTTAGTGCTGCAGGCTGCAGTGTACCGGTACGTGTACATGTAATATGAGTCACTCGATAAATAATACCATATAATATTACTGCGTAGAGGTTTAAGGTTTGCTTACTGCGGTAGTCACGATTCAAGAGAAAATGCTTACAACTTACGTACATACGAGCAAACGTGTACAATGTACGACGTATGCTCCAGATGGCTGTTCTCTGGAGTTGCCTAAACGCGTCATATCGGCTGCGTGTCACGTGTATCAAGTATCTTTCATCATGCCAGCGCTGCCAGCACCACTCTGACTAGATAAAAATCATTCAAGTTTGTCATTACGGTCAACTATACATAAGTCTTTGAAATTCAGCTTCAAACTACGTACAACATATACAAGTATTATTACCGTCAGCACGTCCATTTTATGTTCTAATGTTCGGAAAGTATGTACTTCGAAGTAGAATATCCAGCATTTTCTTATATCAGGTCACAGAACGAGATTGCTGTACATCTACAGTAATTGCATGTACTAGTAACAAAAGATGCATCAACTTCTTCATGAGAGAAGTACTTAGCTTGAAGAAGAAGAATTTCACATATTACAAGTTTTGCGAATACATGTAGGTCAACTTCGAATTAGAAAATATTAGATATTACTTATGATTCATTTGGTCATCGAAGATTAGCTAAAAGATAGTTCAATGCTAGGGAATAATGCGTGGCGGTTCCAACACTTCAATACAGAAAACATCATCGTTTTCTCGCTTCGATACAATGCACCCTCACACTCACACTGGCATATTTTGTATCCACAGATTTTCAAAAGTGTTTAGACTAGTAATTAGTACCAACGACCAATCACTAATCACCCATCATACGTAACAAACTTTACAATCTTTGAATTATGATACAGGAAATAACTTTAGTATCTCAGCAGATGAGCATTAATTCACTACCGGTAGAAAAGACGCGTCAATTTGCCACGATCGAATGTGACGAAAACGATGTCGTCATCAAAAATAAAAAGCGGCGTGTAGCGGTTGATATTTATTCCGATCAATTCCGAACGGAAAGCACTAATTCGTCGAATCTGGTTGAGCTCGGTTCTACCCAACCGTCCAAATTTCTTAAAAGCATGCTGTCGGGAAAGTGCCTCGACATCGTGGATGAACAGTCCTTTTTCTTAATGCCGAGCGAGAAGCAGCTCGACTCATACGATCAATTATCTGTTGCGGCTGTTCGTGCACAAGATACTTCCACTCTTAATGACATGCATAAGTCGGGGAAAGATCTATATGCGTGCAATCGATTTGGTGAAAGTTTACTTCATATGGCATGCAGAAGGGGGTTCATCAAGGTTGTTGACTTTTTGGTTAGAAAAGTAGCAGTTCCAACCCGAATTAGAGACGACTACGGAAGAACTGTCCTTCATGACGCTTGTTGGACACCCGAGCCTAACTTTGAAATGATGGACATTTTATTAAATGAAGAACCACGATTATTGTTTGTTACTGACAAGAGAGGACACCAGCCTCTCGACTATGTTCGAAGAGAACATTGGCGAATTTGGAACGAATATCTGATTCAAAAGCAGACATTTCTGCAACAAGTTTTAGCTTTACACTGCAAAAAATAAAATCAAAGTGCGATGGAGACTAGATCTGTAGAAATAAAATGGAAGGAGTAGCAGAAGAATCGTACGAATACACTTTAAAAATAGATAGAATTGTTACTTTTCCTCTCTTCGGTTTAGAAATTTAGGCAGATTTTAGGTTGGGGTCAAGTTAGGTCACGGCCGCGCTGCCGAATATTCTCAAGGTCATCAAACCATCATGCGTAGTATTTTAATTATTTCAATAAGGAGCAAAGCAGAAGGATCCCATGAGACAACATTTTTGATTGTTCAAACAATAGTATAATTTACATTAAATCCCCATGTATTTGTTTCGAAAATGCCGATGTAGCATCATAAAATTAAGATCCCACGTCAATTCAATTCATATAAACATACACACTCCCTTTCTACTGCAGCGAGCGCACATTAATAATGAGTTCTACTTAATATCGTCCACCTCTGCCACCACGACCACCGAATCTTCCTCTACCTGGGCTCCTACCCCCCATTCTACCACCGAATCTGAATTTTGTTTACGTTCAAAGCAAATTAGACAAAACTGCACTCCGTGTTAATCAATGAAAATAAAGTTCTCAATCTTACCTTCCCCCTCCGCGACCACCTCTTCCGCCTCTTCCTCCTCTCCCACCTCCACGACCCCCTCTACCTCCACGACCACCTCCACGACCGCCACCTTTCTTTGCGCCTCCAATATTCGTAAAACGAGAAAGTGGGAGCAGTTTTTGAGTATCAACGTAAAAGATGTCATTCATTTTAAACGTTTTTGCGATCACACCAGGATCCGGTCTATAGTTTCAATATTTTGTTGAACCGATAGAAAGGGAAGCTTAAAATAATGTTCCAGAATTAATAAATGTATGTACTTCATATGTCCAAACTTACTTAACCGTAAACATTACATTTTGCAAAGGCCCAAATATTTCGTCCACTTTACCAAGCTTTTTCTTGTTTTCTAAGAATATTCCTGCATTAAAATAAGGGATCATGCCAGTCTCATGCGTCAATTTACACACTACTTCATTTTCGCATTCATGAAGAACTTTTCCAATTTCGACAACTGCATCAGGGGGACCTTCATCTCTCATACCTCTCCCACCGCGACCTCCAAATCTGCCTCGGCCTCTTCCACCACGGCCGCCACCACGAAAAGCTGTGGGAGGACCCATTTTAATGATTAAGTGTTATGCCACAATTCAATAATTAGAAATGCCACCAATAAGCTATTTGTCTTAATTCTCTAAGAAGTATTTTATCTTTAACCGCTTAATAGTCAAGAAGCTACATGCTAATATTGACATGACTTTCATAAGGGAGAGGAATGAGTGGCTGTCTCGAAATTCGCATTTCAAACTAAACTTCGGGCATGTCCAGAAACGATGAAGGCGCTACAATTTTCGAGGACCAGCATCAAGCCATCAAGCCTAACGCAAGCTAAGTCCTCATGGAGCATCATCAAACTAAGGTTTGATTGTACATACATTATTAATAAACTCGAATTTTTATTTGAGATTTTTCAAAGATGGAGAATAAAAAGAAAAGGAAAGAAGTTCATGTCGTCGAGTGTCCGCCTGCCTTCCCTCCAGGTTGGGGCAAAGGGCAAGGCAAGGGGAAGAAAAGGTCGACGGAAACATTTAGTGCAGATCGAAAATTTGACAAAAAAACTCTTCTTGATTTTGGAGAAGTGTCAAAAGAAATACGGGAGCTTGGTTCGACTACTTTTACAGGTTATGAGAAAAAATTGTTCAAAGAACGAAAGTATGAAGAATTAACGGGAAGGAAGAAAGCGCGCGACAAAATACCCATAAAAATTTTACGTGGAATTAAAGCAAAACAAAGAAGTAGGATGAAAAAGATAGAAGATGAAGCTAAGGAGTCAGGAGTAGTTATTGCACGAAAGAAGAAAGAAAAGTCGAAATATAATGTTGAAAAACGAAAAGCTGAGCGTACTGCCGGACCAGCTCCCAACATAGGGTTTATGATGAAAGGGGCATATCGTGTAAACAAGAAAAGGTGATAGAATAGATCTTAATAAATGTTGTGCAAAATTAAAGACCTTGATGGAATATTCTCTTCAAAAATAGAGCTATTTTCAAGAATGTAGCATCTCTTCGTAATCTTATTTGTTGAATGAGTTGGGTTTCTTGTAGCATTTGATTCCTTAACATTGCTGCAATGTATCAAGAGACGGTTTGACAGGTACAGATAGCGATGACAGCAAGCAAACGCTGCTATCAGCGAGTATCAACCTTGAGTTAATGAAGATAATTTGGACGACAGAAACATGTCCAATATGATAGATCTTGATAAAATGCGAGCCTCTCTAGGAGAACACTCAATTTTACTGTCGTGCTCTGTGCTCTTATAGGCTGCTCTAATACCACAGTGACTTGATATTTATATGCACCTCGAGCCAGTCATAATCCCTCTCTCTCTCATTCTCTCTAGAGGTAGAGAGAGGGAGAGCAAAATAGATATCTTAAAATTTAGTAAATAGAGTAAATCTACGGTGAAATTACTAACATGTAAATACCTGGTTCAAGAGTAGAATACATGTACAGTTGAAAAAAAAACCGTCAAGTGCTAAGATAGAGAGTAAAAGACACGGGAAACCACACAACACACAACTCCCATATTTTTCGAAAGTCGCTGCAACAAAATCACAAATAATTCCTACAAGACATACCTCGTAAAATCATTATCTTTGATCCGACAATGAGTGACTCCGAAAAACCTCTCGACGAGAACGAAATCATTGCAAAATACAAGAGTTTGCAGGCGGAATGTCAGCAATATGCAACAAAGTTGAGCGAGCTTGACATCGAGCTGAATGAGCATAGGTAAGAAAACAAGGATGGTTGCATCCTCGATTCATTAAAAGCTGGTATTTCGATGATATATTGCTTTCCTAATGAACGATGATCTTGTGCGCTCATTGTTAGGCTGGTTGAAGAAACATTGACGCCTCTCGATTCAGGTAGACGAAGTTATAGGTTAATTGGTGGTGTTCTGGTAGAACGAACAGTAGGAGAAGTCCTACCAAGTCTTGTTGTCAACCGTCAGAAGGTAAGAATTAAGTCTTTGTTTGATTAGCTCGAGGAATGTTTCATATTTTATTTGTGATCATGTTTTAGCTAGAAGAAGTTGTGAATAATTTAGAAAAAGTTTTGATGGAAAAACAGAAAGAAACAACTGCATGGCAGATGAAATACAACATCAAAGCTACTAACGCACAATAAATTTCTTACGCCTTGGAACTTCCAATCGGAGATTTGTACTAGATTTATTTTAGGTTTCATCCTAGATTTGCAACAATTCCGTTGTCATTGTTATAGAAGCTTAGAAGAGACGTTTGAATGGCATTTTCTGGTAGCACAAAATTATTTTCGATCTATACCACTGCGAGCGGATGCTTGTAGCAACTTAAATACGAATAGTAATTGATTATTATTTGCGCCTTTTTTTAAATCATGAATAATAAAATCCGATTCACTAAATGAACGATTTAAAAATTGAGAGGACTACCTCGGAAGAAGTGAAAAGGAAAAATGTATAATTGAAATGCGAGCTGGGCTGTTCTGATCTATCCTCGCATCATATTAAGTACATACATTACTTTGATTGCTACATAGTGATCAAAGTAATAAAGGCTTGGCATTGACACTCATACAATCGGAGCTCGATTAATTTTTGTTTATGTTTTGTCTTCTCGTCTAAGAGTAGCATACTCATATAGACGTAGGCAAAGCACCGTAATTGGAATATAGTTTCCTGATTTCTACTTCGATTTATAATTATCAGTTCACACACTTACGATGCGATAGTAGTACTTAAGTTCATCGTAGTATACAAGACAAAGACTGCGCAGATGAGCATGAAATCTTATCGAAATCAGCGCATTTCTACCATTCCTATCTCTTGCTTTCGTATTGTGTCCATGTCACAGGAGATCAAGGTAACAAGTTTCTTGCCCAACTCAAGCTGCGCTTGTTCACCACTTAGTGTGCCTGGTTGCCGATAGTCATAGCGATGGTAAATAGGTAAAGACGATACACTCTTGACCGAAGTGCTTTTTGGTTCTCGTGTGAGAAAAAAGCTTTTGGCGAAGCATCCTGTCACACGAAAGAAAACTCCCCAAATGAAAACTACATGTACCGAAATAATGCACAAAGATTAAAATGACATATTGTAATCAAAATTTACTCAATACAAATTTATTTCTGACGCAAGTCAACAATAAGTGGTCTGTTAGAGAATACTGGCTGAGAATCGTCAAATTCTTTGAGTGATTCAGCCCAGTCTTCCGCACCCATCTCACCAGGGGCGAACATAGATCTTCCTCGTTTGCCGCCACCTGCTCCACCTTCTTTACGTCCGCGAGGTGCAGACTTTTCCTCAGCTTCCTTAGAGATCATGGAAAGAGAAACACGCCCGCCGTCAATATCAATTGATCTCACGCGAATTTGTACTTTATCTCCAACGGAAACAAACTCTGAGACGCTATTAGCACGACCTTCAGTGAGCGCAGAGATATGAACAAGACCATCAACCTCTCCCTCAGCTGTCTCTAAAAGCTGAGAAGTGTCAAAACGGACAAAAGCTCCAAAGTCAAGAGTAGAAACAACCTCTCCCTCTACAAATTTGGAATCATCGAATCCTTCAGAAAGTTTTGCAAGCGAGGCTGCTTGCGCAGCTTGATCAGCTCCAGACCTTTGGGGACGTTCCTTACGTCTTGAAGGGTTGGCGCGTCTTTCAGCAATCTTAGCAGCATTTTCTGCCTCTTTCTCTTCGCTCTGCATGCTCACAGCTACCTGATTTTTTTCAGTATCTACGGATACGATACGAACAGAAACTTCTTCGCCAGCTTTGACAATATCCTCAACATTAGCAACAAAGTCATCTGCCATTCGTGAAATGTGTAGAAGGGCATCTGTCTGGCAGCCAATATCCAAAAATGCACCATACGACGTTGTGGTCTTAACAGTAGCAGTCACCGTAGATCCAACCTCAAGCTCGGAAATAGGCTTGCCGGATCGCCCTCCCTTCTTGTGCTTGGCAGTGCCAGACTTGCGAGCAGGACGCTCTGTGTTGTGCATCTCTTCCTCAGAATCAACTCCATCCATCGCCTCGACTACTACAGGAACTTCTTCATCGGACATGCGGAGCCTTGTTGTGGAAATGCGAACGGATGATGCGCATGATGAACAAGCACAGGAAGGCTAAACACAACATAAAAGAACAAAGAATCAGAGCAAATGTGAGAACAACCTTTCCAGAAACTCTCGATGACGATACTGGCATGCATTATCGATGCTGTCCGAGTGATATGCGAAGCGTTCTCTTCACAAAATTACGTCTGAAAATCAAGATATTTTCGACGACGTACCTGATGGAAAGTCGCATCTGATGAAAAGTCGAAAGTGGAAACAACCGTGCGAGAGAACGCAGGGGCATTGAAGCCAGATACAACCTGCGATGAGGCGAGAACGATTGCGGCAGAACTGAAACGCATCTTTGATTGTTAATGTCCAGGTGATCTCTTCGTTCGGTTGTTGTTGTTCCAGCAGGAGAATACCTTTTTACTCGTTTTTGTATCAACGTTTCTGCTGCTGACTGATGGAAGTGATTCTATTGTGTGGTTAATGTATGTTAGTGCGTCACTAAGCTAATTTCGTTTTCAGATCTTGAAATGCGTTACAATAATGATTTTAAGTGCTCATACAATATATGTAATGACAAATCAATAGCAATGATAACATCAATTAAGAGTTTGACCATGGATAAGAAAATGATCCTATAAACCTCAAAGACTCTCCATGGATGGGTCGAGAAGACGTATGAGATATACATATGGTCGTAAACAAGTCATTATCACGTAGACTGACCTCTTGCCATATGGACATTATGGAGTTCAACTCCTTCGTGGCCCAAATGCTCAAGTGAAAGCGACATCGATTATTGAAAAAGATAGATTGGAGCCAATAAAGTACGTAACGTAAAAGATTAGTCAGAACGGTTTGATATTGCCCATCACCAGAATTTTAAGTTCATCCTTATTCTAAATTCGCAGATTTAGTACACTGGGAATATCTCTCTCTAGATTATACCAGAAAACCGGAGTCTGGATTCATAATCATCCTGACTGCAATTTATTGTGGAATAGGATCAAATCGAATCAACCCAAAAAGTTAGCGAAATGTAAAAGAGAAGATGCATTTTTTGATGTAGAACATACCTTACGTAACATCCGGTGATTATCCTCGGACAATCTGTCGAAGAAACAAAACTATGACGAGCATGCATGCAGCGCTTCGTATCGGAGGGTAGACTTTCATGAGCCATATCGTTGATGTGTGTAAAAGATTAATTTAGTTACCTGATTGACTAATACGACCATCTCTCCCTGGTTCAGCTTAATTTTCAGCCGGTTACTATCATCGTTCAGAAGAGAGTTCCATTTAGTATGAGCAACGTCAATGTTTTCATAAAATTTCCTAACAGCATCAGAGCGCTCATATGTAATTAATTCAGCGGGTGGAATATCAGTTAATCGGTCTAAGTCATTGTGACGTATTCGAACAATATTTTCGCTTCTTGGATCTAATTGAATAATCGGACCAGATGCTTCTAATAGCCATCCATTTTCTACATCGATGCTTCTGTATGAGCGATCCAGATTTGATAGCAGTTGAAAAGAGGCTTCGTCTTTTTTCCGTAACTTTTCGCCCAAAGCAAAGCCATCTACAAACACGCTTTCTCCACCAATTGTAGCTGCTTGCGTCATGCAGAAAATTTGCAACCCAGGTGGTTCTTTATAGTAGGTCATATCCGTATGTAAAGGAAGGGCATCGCTGGAGTAGGCAGAATCAGCGGTACTCCCCCCTTCCTCATCGTAGACATCTGATTTTGTTGACCAAATCGATGCATATAATGTTTGGAGCGGTGAGTATCCCATGATATCCGATGCGAACGTATCAATAGCCTTCCTATTCGAATTTTCTTGTGACTCTAAATCAGTGGGCACATCTTTCACAAGTAAGATCCCAAACCTATAAAGAATATTTAATGCTTCTTCCCTTCCACCATCCTTAGCTGTTACATCGTTGAATGACATCGATAACTCTACTCCACGCAAATCCTTGTCAGTTAGATTTTCCCATAATTCAATCTTCCCGTAATCAGTATCAGTCACATTCGTATTGCGTTTGCGCATGGTTTCGTTATTTCCAAATTTATCAAATCCGAACAACATAGCCTCCTCTAACAAAAATTCGAACGAGTAATCCAAAACAGTCACATTTTTAGACGTGCCTTCAATCCATGTCGACCTTAGGATTTGTTTTTCTTGCTTCAAATCTACGGTCCGAAGTTCTAAGTCGCGGTAATCTAAATTATCCAAAATCTTGCCAGTATCCTCAGCACATTGGCTCAGTCGTTGTTTAGTTTCCGAATCATAATTCGATGGATGAACGTCCCGTAACCAACGATGTGGAATGTTCCATTGACTGCCATCATTCAAGAAGAGATGGACAAAATTCTGTCGGGCAGTGACCGATTTAATGAAAGGTGTTTTGCTTCTACTGGCGATGCTCGATCTCAAGTGATTCATCCCGAATATATTACGAATATCTTCTCGTTTAGATCATAAATCATACCTCATAAACTCATGAAACTCATGAATCTCAGTTGACAGTTGATACAAAAATCTATCGTCTCTACGACTACGACCCATTGCCATAATTTTTTACAGGTGTATTTTGTATTTTTTGATTGATGACGACTTTCTCTCTTTCCAATATGTCATTTTATAAGACGAGCATATAAATACCACTAAATATTTACAATGCGAACTATAAACGTGCAAGGCAGACTTTACAATGGTGGATCTGCGTTGTGTGTTGTGTCTTGAGAGTTGAGAGAGTGAGCTCAGAAAGAGAGAGAGAGAGAGCGAGAGAAAGAGAGATTTTGTTGCAAAAATACAAAATACAGGACATTCGAGATATATGTAGTACCATTGCAACTCTCCAATCGTTTCCCATACATAAAAACACCTCGCCTCCTCTCTCTCTCTCTCTCGAGACAGAAGCTAGTACATCGCACGTTCACAAAAAAGACAAGAGGTGACAAATTCTCTGGCACAATGGCGGACTGCAGTGCAACTGGTAATGCACTAGATCGTGTCATTACTGAAACCATCACCTCATCGGCTCATGCGACAGGTGCGCTGAAACAAATGGTTGGAAATGTAGCACTGGCATCTTCTGCAGCTACGGGACCGATTATGGCAGGTCCACCTCATATGGCCCCTGATATTATTACGTTACCGGGTGGTCATCGTGGATTATTTCAGCAGCAAACGCCCTCGATGACAGGAATGAATACCGCGGTTGTGTCTCAACAAGAACAATTGGCTGCTTCGAACTTGATTATGCAGCAACAGCATTTAGTTTCAGGTCCCCAATATGTATCTCCAGGGATGCAAATGCCTTTGAATTACCATCCAATGCAAGCGCAAGCACAGATGTATCAAATGCAAGCTCAAATGCAGGCAATGAGTCTTCAGCAGCAAATGATGCAACAACAACAACAACAACAACAACAACGAT
>Ga0209092_10003365_pt1 | contig 13926 bp, 10 predicted proteins | sample FraStrMetagenome_FD_187446 | JGI IMG/M metagenome (GOLD analysis project Ga0209092, IMG submission 187446) | Marine eukaryotic phytoplankton communities from Arctic Ocean - Fram Strait ARC3M Metagenome (SPAdes) (version 2) | ecosystem: Environmental > Aquatic > Marine > Oceanic | place: Fram...
GTACACATACAACAAGCTAAGGAACGGGTCAGATTTATTTTGGGTGGTACTATTTTATGCTTTAGCTTTCTATGCATTTATCCTTCGATTGCTTTGGAAAGAATGGAAATTCTTTATCAATTTGAGATTTGAATTTTTGTCTGCACGGTCAGTTTGGTCTGAAATGAACGAACTTAGTATCGTCCAATACCGAAATTCTTGCCTAGTTGACTACGTACCTCGCGAATATAGAAGTAATGTTAAGCTCTTTGAGTACTTTGATGCCATCTTTCCTGGTCAAGTAAAACGAGCAGAAATCCTTGTGAACGCTCAAAACCTTAGTGAGCTCATTGACCGAAGGAAGGCTTATATTAAAAAATACGAGAACACATTTGCACGTCATGTGTATGTAAAACGTCAATACGAGCAAAGAATGCAAGAGATGGAACACAACAGATTAAATTCAAGTATTTTCTGTTTTTTTCTAAATTGTCTACCGAGGGATCCCAAACGACCTACGGAGCCGTTGGCACCGATTGACAATAAAGGAAGATTACGTCTACTGCATTACGGTAATAAGGTTGTAGTCAAAGCGCTACCTTACTACTTACAACAAATTCGACAATTGAATAAGAAGTGTAATGATGAGGCTGACCGATTAATTGAAGAGCGAAAGCGAATGTTTGAGATGAAACTTGACCGGCAAGATAGAATGTCGCTTATAAATTTTACGAACTTAAGCCAAAATGTCCTATCGTCAGCCATATCGAATTTGTTTAAAATTCATTCATCTAAAGATGATGATCAGAGAAGCAGTCATACTTTCGCTGATACTGCATTTGTAGAATTCAAGACTTTAACTGCAAAAGAGAGTGGTAAGTCATTTAATTTTTGGTAGTTGCGCGAGAATCAGACTAATAATTGATTTTGAAGCGATCCAATGTAATGTGAGCGGTACATCTGATTTCATATCTTGCCGCGCTGCTCCTCTTCCGAATGACATTCAGTGGTCTAACATGGACATATCCCAACGTATTATATCAGAAAGAAAATGGCGAATTCATCTGATGTTGATGGCTGCGATAATTTTTTGGACGCCAGTAGTTACTTTCATATCGAATTTTGGCGATACAGAGACTTGGAAAAGTCTTGGTGTCGACGATCGTTTTCTGCCCTCGGAAGATAATGAATATGCTTCAAATTTAATGGAAGGGTTCGTGCCCGTGATCATTTTGGAATCGTTAATGAAGATTCTAGTTATCATTATTAAAGCAATTGCTCTCCGGTACATTCAGTTTAAAACTAAGTCCGAAGCCGAAGAGTTTGTGATGCTATGGCATTTTATGTTTCGGTTAGTTAATGTTTTATCAATTGTTGTTTCTGGTGGAATAATCAAGACTTTTGAAGATGGCAACGTCACAGAAAACGCACGACTCTTTGTAAGTTTTAAAACGATATTTCAAAGCGCCTTTCATAAGCTCTAATTTTTATTTATATTGCGAAGGCAGCTGGTGTCGCAGAAAATTCGGAATTTTTTTTAGACAATGCAGTGGTCGGAGCCGGTATCGAATCGTTAATGGAGCTAGCTCAACTTCCCACAATGATGCAGACTCTTATCACAATCAAATGTGTTAAAATTGAAGCAAAAAGCGAACGTGAATTAGAAAAACTTGATGAGACGGAAGAAATTTATTTTGCAGAGAATATGCCAGAATATTTATTTTATTTATTGGCTGTGATGGTATATGCACCCATTGTTCCTTTAGTGACTTGTGCGTGTACCATTTATTTTTTTATTGCATACAAAGGTAAGGCTCAATGTACTGTTCATAGTTTACTTTCACAATTTGTATACCCATCTTTGCAATAGTTTGGCACCATCAGGCATTGTTTGTTTATGCCCAAAAGCACGAAGGAGGAGGGCGGCTTATGTACTTGATAAATCGAATGGTAAGAGGAATATTTAAGCTCAACTAAGTTCTCTCAATGGTCTAGTTACACGATTGCTTTCTTTTTTTATGCTTAGATTTTTACATCCATCTATTTTTCGAGTATCGTCTTGACGATCATCTTTACGCTACATGATGCGTTTGTTCAGGCGTTTCTCTTTGGACCCATTGCATTGATTACTACGTTGGCTGTTGACTATAAAGTAAAACACTTGTTTGTTGAACCTTCGTCGACACTAGCTCTTTCAATTGCGAGACAGCTAGATGACTTGGATCAGGTAAGTCAATCACACTAACTTTGGGAGAATCGAATGCATGCATTCTCACGGAGTTCATATTTTTAAGGTGGCTCTTGAGCGGGCTAAAAAGTTTCGAGAACTGAAGATTCATCATCTTGATAAAGAAGGTGTTACTGTAAAGGCTAAAAAAGAAACAAATGCAAACCTTGGCGATGAAAAATACTTATATCGTCAGCCAATCTTAGACAAGGTGAATTGGGAGACGAAGCCACGTCCATATCGAGGTAAATATTCAAAATGATCCGTCCCCAGATGATCTGGTACATGATCAAGATTTTTGTGCTTCAAAAAGTAACGTTTTATTTAAAATTCGAGATTAAGAATTTTCCAAAACTTTAATATTACTCTTATGATTTTTCCAGCAGCACTTCGTTTTTCGAACAACAATAATTACAACCATTAAAATGTTGGTGAAGTAATTATTCATCTGTATTTTATCACGCAATTTCAAGAATGGAGATATTTTTGCGTCGTGTAGGTGTCAAAACTGTACAGCGCGTTTTCAAAGGGCTACCATTTCGTATCACGCATGAACAAGCTTGTATGGTGTATGTATATTAGAATAGAGTACTGAAGCAATAGAAGATATTGAATCAAAGACTCAGTATCAATCTGAAAAGACACAAACCGCGCCCTTGTAGTTTAGATGTGGTTCTGCTCCTATTGCACCAAGCCCAATAATGTAAAACATGGAATCAATTTAACACGTAAAATCCCTCATCGTACATGTAATCTCATACAGTAAAAATTTCTTTTAATCTTAAAATACAAATAATACAAAATTATAACTTTCGAAACATAAATTTGAGCCATTTATGCCATCTCTGGTGGATCGTCTGTGCTCAGATCAGGTGCGAGACGATTAATTTCTTTCTTTATGGCATTAGCAAGATCTTTGTTTCCTTGAGCCCTATATATCCTTGCCAATATATTCAAAATATCAAGAACTTCACTGCAGTCACCCTCAACGCCTCTCTTAATCTTCAAACATTTTTCATAGTTTTCTTTGGCTTCGGTGTATCGCCTTTCGCTATAGTACACGGTTCCTAACCGAAAGTAAATTTCTGCATCCATAAAATCTTCAATGTGCCTCCCACCAACTGAAGCAAGTCGCTTCTCTTCAAGTGCCTCATTAAGGATCTTGATCGCTATCTTCAATTGTCTTCGTTGGTAGAAAATAATACCTAGACATTTGAGGGAATTAGCAATCTCAATTCGAATTGATCGCCTTTCTTTTTGGTTCTTTTCTTGTTCTAACATTGCACGCTTAACTTGCAGACCATCTTGGTAAAGCTTTTCCGCTTCATCAAACTTTTTGAGCTTTGTGTGACATGATGCCATATTATCGATTACTGTCGCAATCTGAGCAGAACTAACATTCATGATTTTCATTGCTTCCATTGCCCATTGATAGTATTCAAGAGCCTCTTGATGATTCCCCATCGCATTAAGGACATTGCCAATATTATTGTTTGTCGTAGCTTAAGAATGAAAATAAAGATTTAAACTCCGTTTGCAAAAAATGGAAGGTTGACTATTCACTAACCTACAGTGAGATGATCTTGGCCGAACTTAGCTTTTCTCATACGCAAAACTTCTTTGAATGAACAAAGTGCGTCATTAAATTTACTGTTTTTGAATTGGAGAACAGCTATTTTTTCCATTGCTGGAGCTAGATCAGGGTTGTTGTTGCCCAAAGGTATCTTTAAATACATCACTTCCTCTTTTGTAGTTTGCAACGCATTGTTCAAATCACCCTGAGTTTGGTAAATATTTGTAATACAACCAAGAATATCGGCAACGCTATGGATAATCATTGTATCATTTCAGAAACAAATAATACGAAATCGAAATTCCCTAACCCTAACTCACCTACAATATGCACGGACGAGATCACTCATTGATGTTTCATATTCTCCTGATATCACTGTGAATTGTTGCTTTTCATCTTCATGAATGGCATCGATGTCTTTCGCAATTATTGCAAAGTCCAACTCCCTTTTTTTGAGACGTAATTTTTCAATCTTCAGACAATCCTCATAACTTTCCAAAGCTTCATTCTTTTTGTCAAGATGGATCTGTGCCAATGCAACACCTTTCAGTGATATCGAGCAGAAAATATGAGTTTCTCCAAGCAATTTCCGCTTTAAGCTAAGAGCAGCATTATATGATTCAAGAGAGTCGCCGTACGCTTCCATAAGAAAATGCACTTCCCCCACGCGATCAAGAATACTTGCAAGTTCGATTCTCTCTGGGAAGGAAGGTCATTTCAGTGCGATGAAAATTTGAAAACAAACAAGCCAGAAACATTTCTTCTCACCTTTACCATGTTTGAGACGCATTTGCATCGCTCGGCGATAAAAATCTAAAGAAGTTTGCAGTCCTGCCGGATTTTCATCTTTTTTTGACATCTCTTTGTGCGTATCGCCCAAGCAGGTCAGAGAAAAAGCTAAAGCAGCTTTGGAATTTCGCGAAGAAGATTTTGAGTGCACGTCCATAGCCCCGGAATATTGCTCGATAGCGTCACTGTATTTACACCTTTGAAAAAGAACGTTTCCAATATTTTCCATCAAATATGCTTCTTCGTCACTTATAGATGAAGATTTTTCATTCTTTGCACGAATGCTTTGTCTTGATTTAAATGCTAAAGTATAGTATTTCAACGCTTGTTCCAGATACGAATAGATCGCGATCGAAGGCCCGCTACAGGTATATCCTAAGACTGCCCCATCTTTCTTCATATCAACATATTGTTGATATCTTACATTACCCATCCTATTAAGAGTATCTGCAACATCGCTTGACAAAATTGGGTCAATCCCATTTCGTCGCGCTCGTTCTCTTCTACTAGCAAGGGATTCTTCGTACGCTTCCATTGCTTGTATATACTCTCGTCTTTTGTAATGTCCCTTTCCAAGTGCACTTAACGTGGTTGCAACACCAGGATGTGCTGCACCTAGCCGTTCTTTCTGCACTTTTAAGGCGAACTTCAACGCGGACATAGCTTCGTCACTTGCTTGTCTGACAGACCTATTATCCTCGTTTATATCCATTTCGCGCACATATGTATAATTCGACTGTTTAACTCAAAAAAATAAGATACCCGGCATTGTTACAGCGTCACTATGAATCCCACAAGGGACTTCGAAATACTCGGATAGAACTTACATGAACCGAATGAACACCATTCGTGAAGTTGCTTTTCACGCTGTGCTGCTTCTTTGGAGTTTTCTCACGCAAGGGCTCGTCGAGTGACTGCATTTTGATACAGGCTTTGGTAGCTTCCGTCCTTCAATAAAATCTGTTGTCAATATGTTCCGCTACTGCTTATGAAGACTCTTATTCGAACTAAATTAGAGAGATTGTGTCAATATTTTACCAGAACCTTCTTGTAGAGTTACTTGGGTGAATTTCGAGCAGCCTAGGCAATAGTAATTGTTATTCCAATTCCGTGCTTTTAGTAATCGAAAATAGTTGATATATGTGCAACACTTTTTATTTAACGCAAGTAAGGTATGTACAGACCTTAAGACATCAGCTTCAAGGAAAATACATTTCTACCTAATTTTTGTCGTTAGATATTATAAATACTTTCTAATACTGCCTGTGCGAAGAATGTACATTTCCAATTTTCTCTCCTGTTCACAAAATAAAATCTATGAAAAATATCGAAAATATGCATTTATTTTCCATTATTGATTGTATGAGTATTACAGGGTCGCGTTGTCGAGTTGACTTCGGGCGTAACGAAGAGTGTCGCCAATTTTTAGTGCAATCCTTAGCATTTTTCATGATAAAGTATAAATTTAGATGTATTTATAACAAATACTTCGAAGTTTTTTTTCAAGCACCACATACATTTAGGACATACATTGTACAATTTTCAGTGTATACTTCACCAATAAACACGCAAGAGATAGCATTATTCTACGCACACATATGTTTTTATATAAAACATGTGAAATATTTATTTCTTCTAAAATATAAATAAATGTTATTCTTAGATCTAGTAATTATGTATTACGCTAATTTTCATCTCGCTACATTCGTATGATTCTTTATATCAACGAGGTCGGTGCTTGTTTTAGTCATTCGGCTAATTCGAATGTGATGGAAACTGTACTCGAATCTTCAAATTACTATTTATGTGTATGAACTGTATGAATAATGAATACCGGTAATACATGTACACCCTTTTTTACATGTACGTATTTAAAGAGTAGTAACGTACGAATGCAGAAATGCAGAGAGAGGCCAATATGTGTGTTTGTAATACTCTTGGCAATTTGAAAAATAGCTTACCGATATGTATAATGTGTGTATATATTACTCTCTACTCCTCTACTCTATACGTATGTCGTATGTTCCAATATTAATATTAATAACTCCAAATTCTTAAATTTGCCTTACAGTAGTAGTTTAGCTATAGACCGTTGCTAATGGGAATTGCGTCCTTTGTTCTCGTGTCTTGTGTCCCACGAGATGAGGACACGAGGACGACTCTCTGTCTCTTCCTATATTTTTTGTTGTTGTGTTTGGTAAAGATTGATCACTCTGACGCTTCTCACATATCACACACCAAAAGACAATTAAAACAAAACATAGCAATGAACCTGGGCAACACCCTCAACAGAGCCCAAGATGCTCAAATGAGCAAGGCAAGACAATTCAAGGCACAGGCAGAGGCTAAAATGGCATCCCGTACGTGGTTCTCAGCAAGCACCGAACAGAAGTATGACGACGGTGCCGATCTTTACCTGCAAGCTGCCAACGCGTTTAAGGTAGGAGGATTCTATGGAGATTCGGCGTCCATGTACACGGAAGCAGCTCATATTTATGCCGATAAGTTGAAGCAAAGTAACGATGCAGCCAAGGCGTGGTCGGAAGCAGCAGCCATGCATCGAAAGAACGTGGATGTGAAGCATGCCAGTGAAGCGTATCAGTATGCGATTCAGATGTTGTGCGATTCAGCGCGACTGGCACAGGCTGCTCGTTTGTTATCGAGGGATGTCGGAGAGATGTTGGTGGAAGAGGGAGAGTATGTGCAGGCTATGGAGTGTTATGAACAGGCGAGGGACTTGTACGGGATGGATAGTGGTAATAATAGGAGTCATGCCTCGAATTGTGCTATGAAGGTTGCCGAATTGTGCAGTTCAAAGATTGATCCACCTGATTATGCAAAGGCGGCAAAATTATATGCTGATATGGGAAAAGATTGCCTCGATAATAATTTGTTGAAATATAGTGCAAAGGGATACTTTTTGCAGAGTGTTTTATGTCAAATGGCCAATGGTGGGGATTGTGTTGGTGCCTCGCAAAGTTTGGAGAGGTTTATGTCCTTGGATGTTTCCTTCAGGGAATCAAGAGAGGGTAAATTTTGCTCAGGATTGATTGAATGTCTTGAGTCTTTCGATCCTGATGGATTTGCGACCATTTGCTTCGAATATGATCGCATAAGTCGACTTGACGAATGGAAGACGGACATTCTTTTCAAAATAAAGTCAACTATTTCACCTCCTGACACTGATGATAGCAATGACAATGACGTTGTGAATGATTCAAGTCCCGTCCTATCTTCCGGATTTGGAGAAGATGCTGATGAAGGCGATGTTGATTTAACGTAGAGAAATGTTTAAAGTTGATATCTCTATTTCCACGAAAAATAATTGACCAAGACTTTTTCCAAGATACTTTTCCAAATTTTTCGTAGATGTGTGTTGACACTCAATTTACGTTTTTATTGAACGAACATGCGAAGTTGAGATGAAAAGTTATCTAATTGAATCTTTACAGAAGATTGTGAATCTTTGACATGGAAGTATAGGGGTTGAAAATTGAAACCTTGTGTGAATACCAGTAAACGACCTAGCAACAGAATGATAGAAGAATAATGGACTTGCAGGACCCACCTCATTCGTAGATAGGTGCCATAGATAATTCTTCACAAAATAGGCACTCAGAAAAATGATCAAGTATACATTAGACTTGCAAATGATTTTCTCTGTTAAAGGAATGTCTTGCTTCACAAATATCATCGTGAACCTGTCTCGACAGCAAACAGCAAGGATAAACTTACTCTCACTCTTCGGACTTTTGTATCATCATTACCTTCACACCTGACACACGGGTATGATACTTCCGATTAAAGCACTGGACTTTAGCATCAAACAGGCACAGCCCACCGTCTCTGCTACTGTACCACAACTCACACGAAATTCCAAGCAAAAGCCTTCATAACTTCGCACTACAGGTCATAACAGTATTTTACTTGGGTAGGCATTAAAACCAATTGTGCTATCATGTCAAGCATCTGTTGGAAAATGTAAAAAAATGCAATAAATATTTCAAATTATTTTTGTTATGCCCAATAAATATGAGTAAGGTCCAAGGTTTGAACTCGCCCACCCCCACGACTCCGGATCGCGACTTCAACATCTCTTTTCTCACCCCAATCTTCATCGTCAAGGAGAGTAAAAAGTTCAACAACTCTTTGCAGCTTTTGTCTCTTTTCCAAAATCTGCTTCTTATTCCATGTTGTAACTTTACCGTCAATTGCAAAATCAAACTCAAATTCGTCCGGAATAGCATCATCTGGATCCGCTTTTGTAAATCTATATTCCAAATCAACACTGTGGTCAACGTTATCCGAAAACAAATCATCTTCATTCAGTATATAGTCATCATCCTTTTTGCTTGTTTCGTTAGAAAGCTTTCTGAGAAATCGTCGCTCGCCTTTATCCATGCCTTCCGTCGTTGGAACTTGTGATCCACCAACTACATTTGAATTTTTCCAAAGTTGAAACTTAACAATGATCAAACCTTCTTTGACATCCTTCAAATTCATTACAAGCCATCCAGAATAGGAATCGCCAATAATACCACTCCTTTCATCGTTGTGGCCACTAAGCAAACACGTGTTTCCGTCCTGCCTGTTACAAGTGCTACTGCTCAACGATCCATCACAGTGACCATTGCGTACTGCATAATGATACCACATGTTCGACTCTGGAGTTATCTGTGTACCTCTTCGAGCTTGAGTCAACTCTCCTTTACTGACTACATCCTCTTCTACTCTGTCATCTTTTTGAATTTCCATAGCTAATGAACGCTTTTGATAATTTGATATCTTCAGAACATCTATTTCACCTTCAGGTACCATTAGCATGGGATTAGGAACGTTTTCACCTTCATAAAGCAAAGATGGAATTTCATTCAATTGGGTCCCTTCCGGCATCACTATGATCGAACGAATGCTTGTTTCATCAGGATTAGCTCGAGGTGTAAACATTGTTCTCGCATTTAAGGAAGTGCTACAGGCTCTAGGACTTAGATCTTTGAAATACTTCAAACAAGGCATGGTCTTATCATTTTTCACAGCAGCATGAATTTTTGAATAATACTCGGTCATGTGCCATTCTACATCAAGTAGTGGATGGCCATTCGTTATGGTACTATCCGACCAATTCGAAAAAGCAGTTTCCAACGCAGAAAGAATGAGCATAGTAATCCCACGACCCTGCACCTGATGATAACGAAAGCCCGGATGCCAACCTTTCGTTGGATTGATAAGAAACATGATGAGACTCCCAAACACAGCAAATTATCAAAATAAGTTTTTTAACTCACTTGCTCGACCTCTCACAAATTTCTCTTGAGCAGTTTTTGGAGTAAAATCGTCGCGATCGATCCAACACTTAGTACGGTAGCGATGACCAATGTCTTTACATAAAAAGAGATCGTCTGAACAATACAAATACCTTGATGAGAAAGGAAGTCTGGCAGCAACCTCCTCTGATGTTGTTTTAAGAAAGCCTTTAAAATCACCTCCAATACCCCCTCCAATATCAATATGATACTTTTTGTAGCTATCTACATGGATCGATCCTTTTCGTCCTTGTACGTCATGAAAGGAGTGAAGGTATGGAGCCCTTGGCATAAGCATCCCTTGACGAATAAAGACATCTAAAGCTTCAATCCCTTCAGTCATTGACGAGTCCCAGATCAAAAAGTCTGTATCTGATCCGTATATGTCAAAAGACCCGAGTGACGATTGCAAAGTTCCAAGACCACCCTGAGCTAAATTTCGAGCGTTGAATTTCACACCAAGTTTCTCGAAGAGAGGAGTCAATATGAGGGCAATCTGCATTGTATAGGATTGGAGGAAATGGTTTCCATGACCTTGAAGAGACATCATTGAGGAGAGGACTAACTTTAAAAATTATTGTGCAAAGATTTCTTACCAGCAGCAGCACTGTGTCCTCCCATAGTGACAGTGAAGGAATCATTCGTCATAATTGCATGTATCAGACGTCGAACAAGGCCATGATAAGACTCTTTACAAATCTTATGATCAATGAAAAGAAAGTAACTTTAGATGAATACGAAGATAGATCCAAGAATGTTAGCCAATCTCACCCAACCTGTCTGACCATGAACTTTTGCAAATTCCTTATCTTTATCGGACGAGGCTTTATCGCAGTCAATAAGATTAACGTGAAACATGGCTTCCCTCCTAAAATTCGTGTTTTAGTCAGTAAACTATTTACAATCATTCATGTTAATCTCTCCTTGAACGTACCGTTCCCTTTTCGAGTCGTCCAACGGTTCTCCAGCACCGTACTCGGCATAAATTGCTTCCTTGGTTCGAGCGACCAATTTCAATGCTTCATCCAAAAAGTGGTTCACATACACAGCATCTGTTTGCCATGCATTTTCAGGGAATTCATCACCTGGAATATCACGATTTTCATATTTTCCACAGTAATCACCCTCGGGACGAGAGTCTGCCCCACCATCATAAAATTTCCAGTAACCCCACTTCTCCTTTCCCATACCCGAATTCTCATCGTTAGGAGGACTTTGCACCGGACTGCTCAAATCCGGTTCAGGCGACCTATTATTCTTATTATCATCCATTGGATCTCTCCACCCAGGTGGATGAAAGTCCGGCTTCGGGTTCTCCGTCCCAAACCTTATCTTCGATTTATAAAACATGCCAGCACCAATCAAAATAGCTAAACTCAATAAAATGTAACAGAAAGATCCCTTATGCCTCACAAAATAGTTAGACTCCCCTCTCGCCGGCGGCTTGCGCTGCTTCTTGGCAGATTGGGTCAGCGGAACTCCATCCTCGTCATCGTCGCTGAGGGCATCGTCCATTCGAGCGGCCTCGTACATGGTAGTTTTATCCGTGTTGGAAAGTTCTATCATCCTGCGTATATTCGTGCTTTTGTGAGAGGTGCTGTTGGAACGTTGTGAATGATTTCGTGCAGTAGAAGTAGGTCGGAGCATATCCTATTGGACAATGCCTTGGTGGGGTGGGCGGTGGGTCGTATTACTTTTCTTGCATAGCCGCTTGCCGCTTGCCGCGCGTCTTGAACAAGAGAGACAAGAGACAAGACTCTTTCGTGTTTGTGATGATCTTTTGTCTCCATTCTCGCTCGCGTGATTGTGAATTTCTGACTAAAGGCTAAAACACATTACTATCCGTTGATAATTAGTTACGAAAGTACTGGGTTACAGTTATTAATAACGTAATCGTGCGAAAAAAAATGACGCCATTGGTATTGGTATATTGGTCTGCATCCCGCAACCCGCTGCCGCAGCCCAATACCAATTAAACTCGCACTTCATTCTTTTCGCTTTGTGCTTTGTGCTTTGTGCTGGAGGTAGGTTTCAGAATTTCCGCAGCAGTGCCACCGAAAATATGTTTGGCTCGCTGAACGTCATCGTAGACTTTTTGCTCCCGAGCCATTTCTGCCGCTTTTACTCTTTGTTGAATGTAAAAAAGATTTGTGACTAATGTGGGATATTTACTTATGAATATGAAGACCTGAACTAAAACTATCGAAAGTGATTATTCCGTCATTCGAGAGAATCTCGGTGAAGGAATTGGAGATTGATGAAGCAAAGGTGACATGATATTGCTGCTGAACCAAGTCAGTTTTTGTAGACTATTGTCGTTGTGAGAGGCTTTCAGTTCAGAAAAAAATCGATAGGGGCAAATGTACAATTGATGGTATTCAACGAGCCCAACTTGTTTTTGGAGGTAATGCTGTGGAAGCTATGAAAGGTAAATCCACAAATCAAGCAATCATTACTACATCCCGTATCCCCCATATGACATTGCCTCCGATCATTCTCGAAACATATACCTTCGACGAAACTGTAAGTAGAGATCCAACTACGTAGGTATGGAAAATTTTGATAGTAATCGCACATACGAATACTTCTGCCTACTTACACAATACTTACTTCTACGCTACTACAACCAGAATAGAGCAAGGACGCATAGTAAAGTAAGAGACCAAGCCATCAAGAGCATTAGGAGACTATCCATTGTAGCTGTAATACTTACTAAAGTGGCTCATAATATTGAGGTGATCGACCAGGGTACCAGGCTGTCACTACTGCTCCAGCTGGGTTAGAGCTTTGTATTCTACTTGGTACACTTCCTTTCGTGCGTAATTCGAGAGTACGTTCACCCGATTCCAACTTCTTCACAATGGGGATGAAGCATTCTCCGGCCAGTTGCTGCTTGCTGCATTTTTCTCCGACTTATGAATAGTCGCGTTCTTCAATAGTGACACCATAACGTTCTTTAAATCGCATCTCGCGTGCGAAAACGAGCAGCCTTGCCGTTGTCGACACTCCTATATACAGAGGATTAATATCATGACCGAAGAATATTTTGTCCCCATTTTGTAGAAGCTGGAATCGGGTGAACGTACTCTCGAATTACGCACGAAAGGAAGTGTACCAAGTAGAGTAATTATCTTTCTTGACACATCGTACGAAATCAGGGCGGTCGGGAGCAACTTCCATTCTAATGTAGAGCAAGTGTGTAGGTGAGAAGGATATGTGGCACAAGGCAGTGAAGATTAGTTGACTTAATTACCTCCAAATTCTCGCTGAAATTACAAGCAATGCAGCGATTGGCAAAATAATTGCCAGCAGTCAAAATATATTCCTGCAATTTCATCTGCAGACTTCTCCTTCGGTAATTGCTTAATTCTGCTGTAATAGCGGGAAACCTTTTTTTGGCAGAAGCGATATGAATGATGATGCTTTGGGATCGATCTATTTACGAAGGGCAGTAGCAAAATTCATCATGATAGCGTTAAGAATAATAATACTATGAGCTGGGGCAGAATGATATCACTAACAATTATGATAAAGGTGCTGCATATGTCTCGTTAACATTTAGAAAGGTTCCCAAATGATAAGTCGACGGGTTCTAAACTATTGTTATCACTAGTCATGATGATTTCCCACACCTACACATTATCTCCAATACTCTTAATTACACTAATTTTATCCTTGGACGTGATAAAATCGACGGTAATAATCTTTGAGCTACCTTTAGTAAGAATTAAATCATGCAATTGAAGTAACACGGAGTGACCGTCGTGCCATTGAAGTAGTAAGAAGCAAAACAAATTCAGATAAAATTGAAGAATGAAAACGCACATGTCCACAAGAAAACGAATTCAGCATTAACTATTTCGATGAAAAGGAAATCACATAAAGCTCTTAAAAGTCAGTTAAGATTTCTTTCCTAGTATTTTCCAGAAGGCTAGTGGTGCAACCAAATGTTGACCCGATGTGATATCAAACTACTCAGCGGAAGGGCAATCGCAACAATGGTGACAAACAAATGAATGCCCCCCCCCCCCCCCCCCCCCCCCCAAAAAAAAAAA
>Ga0209092_10003366_pt1 | contig 13925 bp, 12 predicted proteins | sample FraStrMetagenome_FD_187446 | JGI IMG/M metagenome (GOLD analysis project Ga0209092, IMG submission 187446) | Marine eukaryotic phytoplankton communities from Arctic Ocean - Fram Strait ARC3M Metagenome (SPAdes) (version 2) | ecosystem: Environmental > Aquatic > Marine > Oceanic | place: Fram...
TTCGATCTTCCATTTACAGTGTCATATTGGCTTATCAATAATAAGCTGAGCAGTCCACGAATTGCATTGTATCTCTTTGTCATTTTCAAAAATATTTAATCCCACCACCACCGTTGTATTTTTCGCTCGCGCAAAATGTTTCTCAATTCCTTTCGTGTCAAGTGTCTTTTTCACCAATGCATTCTCACAGCAGCAGGCATTCAATGTCACCATACCACAGACTACCTAGAGAAAGGTATGCTATATACTCGTGACGTAAGGGGAGGGTCCTTGTTTGTGTTGCCGTACAATTTCAAAGTGATATGTAATGTAATATGCAGTTCTCAAATTTTATTGGTGTGTAACAATTGATTACACAGCTGAATCGAATCAGAGTAAAAGTATGTAGAACTCATATAGTACGTCAGCAACAATTACGTCAATATATTGCTCGAAGGAGCTCCAGCAAATAGAGATTTTTCCGAATCTTACCGTAAATGAGTACCGTAGGACACAACATAATGAGGGTCTAAAGTGAAGATTGTTTTTTTACATTTGTTCAATTTGTTGATCAGAGAAAAGAATATAATCCTTGTTAAATATAAATGCAAATATATTCACACTATTCTAAATAAAAGTAGAATCGCTAAATTTTATAAGTCACTTAGAAAAATTATAACATAAATCTTTTTCACAGATTTAGGAAATGTATATACCTATTTAAAAGCTCTGTTAATAAGAGGGAAACCCCAATACTTAAGCAAGTCGTGACGGGATTGTAGCGAGACATATTTTAAATTAACTACCATACCGATGAACTGGGAGACGTTCTCTCTCTAGAGCAGACATTGGAAATATCATACGAAATATCGAGATCAGCAAGCAAACGAAAGCATAGGAGAACAGTAATATGAATCGATTCACAGCCAGCCCTGGAAGTCCTTCATCTCCAATGACATCACAAGTAAGTTTCTAGATATTTACTATTCTCTATCAAATAGAACAGTTGTCTGCTGTTATGATGAAACACTTTTGGTACTCATGAATTAATTCTTCAATATTATTTGTCTAATCTGAAAGACTGAGCGCGAACAAGCTCTACGTGATTACAAAGTTACAATCGAATACAAACATTTAAAACAACATGCACCTGGAGGAGTCTATGTAGTTCCCTCTCTTGACAATCTTCGTCTTTTCCACGGAGTCATATTCGTTCGCCGAGGGCCTTTTTGCAATGGAGTCTTTAAATTTCAAATCAAACTACCAGATAGATATAATGATAGAAACGCTTGGCCTCAAATCATATTTTCCTCATATGTTTATAACCCACATGTGGATATGGAGACAGGAGAATTAGATGTGCGCGCGGCGTATCCTCAATGGGATCCACACAAACATTATCTTGTCACTGTCTTAACTTACTTGAAAAAAATATTTTATGTGAAAAATTTTGGTGATGACGCTTTAGCAAATAGAGAAGCCAGAGATCTTGCTAGGTCAAATCCATCAGCTTACAAAAAGAAGGTACAAAGCTGTGTCAATGAATCACAAAGATCGGTTTTCGTCAATGATCCTGGCTGTACAACTAGATTTGCAGAAGATGACATCTGTCATAGGGTATTAAGAGAAATGATGGGGAAACATGCGAAAGATCCTTCTGGTTTTTCAAGAAGTATGATTTTAGATATGGTCAATGAAGCTCGCGAGAAGGGACAAGTTACGTATGCTTAGAAACAGTTCCTTCAACGATACAACATACAATGTCATTTGCCACTGGAGTCTCTATAAAACTTTCACGAATTGAGTGTAAAATAAGTTATCAAGTTTGAAAAGTATGCAAAAGAATAGTATTAGTCTTTATAACATCTTCGATTTTGAGACACATAATAACCGTTTTATGTTTCAAATAACATAAGCAAAAGGACGAAAATTATGGAAATATGAAAGAGTACTGCTAGACGAAGCAAAAGAAATCATGATTTCTTTATTTCTCTCTCAAAACATTAATGATTTCCATCTTCTTGATAACGCAATAAAGTAATTTTTTGGTTTGTTTTGTTTTGTTTTGTTTTCTGTGTATGGTCTATTTTCATTGTATTTGAGAATTTTTCTTTTGTTCAGCAGAGTAAGAAGAAGAAGTAAGTCACTTAACAGCAAAATCATTCGATGAAAAAATCTCCTCTAATTTATCCCTTAATCGTGCACAATAAGTACGTTTGTCAGAACACAACTAAACGAAATTCTTAAGGAAATATCCATTTTATATAGGAATCAACAACTTTTTTTCCTTAATTGTATTTGTGTGCGTGAAATCTGAATTGTTGAATTCCTATATCAATAAAAAGTATGAAAATAATTTATCGGAGTACATATTAAACATGAGTCTAATTAAATCCATCAAGGTCTTCCATTATTTAAGAAGGCACTTTGCTAGCATGAACAACTGTCTTCTACTGCATGGGATTGAAGTTTGCGTAGAAACAATGCAAATTTATATTAATTTGTACAGAGGCAACGGTCATCCTTTCTAAATTCCTGTGACATTCAATCTAAATATTGTTGCGAGAATTCAATTCAAGAGGATCAACGAAGACCACACCATCCTATCAAATCAATCAGAGTCCCTTCTTAAAATCACACAAATACACACACAACATGTCTGGAGATCGAACAGCAGAGATTTGGTCGACACGACTGCAAAGGGAACTTCTTGCTTTGACTTCCTCGGAGAAAGTGCCAGAAGAGGAGGGAGATGAAAGCAGCAACAATGCTGATATTGCGTTATTACCTCCTTTTGTTATTGTGAAGGAACACTCTCTTGATATAGTAAAGGCTACATGTGAAGTGACGTTTCAAATTGAAGTAGCTGAACCATCAAAGGATAAAGGCAAGAAGGAAGAAGCAAAAGTAGCAACACCTCCACCAACACCTCCACCAACATCAACAGCAGAAGATGAAGCAGCAACATCAACGGAGAACACGGAAGGAGCAAAAGCAGAAGAGAAAGAAGGCCAAACGAACGAACAAAGCGAGGAAAAGTCGGCTTCCACATATGTCCTCGTGACACTAGATGTATCTATGAAACATAACGGCAAGGGTGAAATTGATACGAGCGCCAGTACATATCCTTTTCTAAAGCCAAAAGCCACTCTAAAGTCAGGTGCAAGCTACTTTCCCGCTGGTTCTGATATCAAAGATGGCGATGAAATTGAAGTTTCTTGTGATTGGACCCCTAGCCTACATTTATCAGATGCTGCCTTGAATGTTTCTCTTACTATACGTGAAAGCATTCTTAGAGGCGAAACTTACTTCAAAGTAAAACCCAAACCTGTTCGTGAAGAAAACACAATCGATGCTCTTCTTCGAAAATTCAGTCTTCCCGCATCTTCAAAATCTTCCCGGGCAAAGAAAAACTCCTCTAAACCTAAACCTCGTCGTTCCATAAATGAAGAACTTCAAATTGGTGATGTTATTGATTTGAATGAACCTCCATACAACATGTGTGCAGGAATGTATTCTTGCAAAGCTATACGTAGACCACAATTTATGGAAACTGCAATTTCAAACCATGCAGCAACTTCTCTAAAAGGGTCTGGACCAAATGCTCAAGAGGAAGATGAAAACGAAGTACCACAAGGCATGGGAAATTTTATGAAATTACAAGCTGGTGGTATCAGAAAAGTTGCCGGTTCTGGTATCATGGGAACCAGATCAATGTTTAAGTCCTTTCTTAGTTCTGCAAAGAGTGCCATGGAAGATTCCTTCTTGATGATTACTGATTCGTATATTGTTGAATTGCGATCTAGCAAATTTAACATGGGAAGTGCAGCAGGTGAGCTTCACAATATTTTACTATTACTGTTTCATAAGTCTTTGTATGTCATGTTCCAAACTAATGTATGCTTGCTACTTACTTGCGTCTTTAGTCACATATGCAATATCAGTGTCCTTATTAGCAAAGTTGAAGTTTAGGAGACAAGAGTCAATCTCACTGTTCTTCAAACAAGCTCCAGATGATCCACTTATTTTCATGTGCCCAGATAGTGCAGACGCTGTACAACAAGTCCAAAATGTTTTGAAACGTCATGGTGTGAAAGGAAAACACACAAATGCTGCGACACAACGTGCGATCCAAAGTGCACTTAATTTAGTTGCTGAAATTCAGGTTCGAGAAAATGAATTGGATGATGAACCAACCGTTGAAAATGTTGATCGTATTATGAGTCTTTATCGTCAAGCAGCTGAGCGCTTTGAGACTGCTGGTGATCCTCGTCATGAGGAAGTAATGAACCATATGCGAAAATTCTTGAAAAAGCCTCGTACAGTTAGTATTTTGGAGGGTAGTTACGTCGGGAATTCAAAATCTGCTGCATCTACTCCACAAGGAGAAATATTGCAACCTACGCCGTCTCAGTTACATCATGATTCTGACGATGAGGTGGAACCTCAATTGGAAGAACCAGATGCTGATGCAATGAATGCAGCTAATGAGCGTTCTGACAGTTTCGACATGGAAGATGATTTGGATAAGTTTTTGAAACAGGCAGATACACCAGGGAAGAAAAAATCTGACCCTAGTGATGATCATGACCCAGTTGCTGAACTTGACGCAATGTTTAATGCTGCAGATAAAGAACTTGCGGACATATTGAACTCCTAATTTTATTACTCATGAAGCATGTGCATATGTTACGGTTACTGAAAAATATAGGAGATGCGGTTCTGGCGTATTTGGCATGACGCTATTCCTTTCAATGATCCTGAATTCTTGCGAAGAATTTTGTCGATCTGTTATCTAAATGTTACAACATTCTAAAAATGATTATAAACTTGATAGGCAATATAATAATAATTTACTTTCTTCTGTTGACATTAGACATACTATGAACTTATAAAATTAAAACCTTTCTGCAGGCAATGCATCTTCAAAACAATTACGTTGAATTTCATACAGTTACGCTTCATGAGGATAAGATAAAGTTGACAAGAAACGAAATAGTGCAAACAATATCTTCTTGCCGTATCTCCTGAAGGTCGCAACAATTGTTTCAAAAATATATTTTGATTTGTTATAATTGAAAAAAGGATGACATCAAAACGAGAATTGTTCACTCTTAGAATGTCGTTTTCGGGTTGGAAGTGACGTCAGGAAATTCAAACGTAAGAAGAATTTGTACGAAGAAGTGTTCTGATCATCTTCTTCGATGTCACTCGAAAGAGACATAATTAATACCTAAGATTCACGAACGAAAAGAATTTCCAGAACGTCAACAAAACCCAATTCTCACTTTTTGAAACATAAGTTAGTCACAAGTCGAAACAAGAGAGTTTGAGATCATTGACAAAATCAAGAAGAAAAAGAATTTATATTTCAATTTATCATCAAAAGCAATAAAATGGAAGGTGGACCACCAGAACCAATCATAAACATCAGAAACAGCATGTTGAATCTGGCCAATGCAGATTTTGCGGACAGCGAGACTGTCACAAGCACATCAAGTGACAATGCCAATTCTGATGAAAGTTTAGATCTTATTTCAACCGAAGAAAATTTATCAGTTTCGAAAGAGACATTTAAACAAGATGACAACTCATTTTCGGAGCATAAAGACCAAGAGATTCATTCAGAATTGAATCACAACGGTACTAATCTTTATTCATCTATAGACCTTCATGACATCATGAAGTCCAAACACGCAAATAACAATCACACACATTCAAAGAAAAAAACAATTAAACATAAAGACAAAAAAAATAAAAATAAAAAACATCATCATCAAGACCCACCCTGTCGAGAACCTCCAAAAGATGGCATTTGGCCAAAGCGAGATTTTTTGTCATTTACGCGTTCTCTCGTGTTTTATGGTTACGGTTCTATTACTCCGGAGCATGAAATTGCTGCAAACTATATCAATGAGGCTCGTAATCTCCGAAAAAAATATTTTGGTAACTCACAAACATTAGTTCGAGATGAGCTCGATGTTTGTCTCCAAGAAGGAAGTAATAATGAAAATATGCTCGATTTTCGATTTGGAAACGACGGGATTATTGAAATATTTACAAAAACTGATACAAAGCAAATAAATTCATTGATCACTGTTCCAACTATAGATGAATTCATCACTGATTATGATCGCATTGTAGAAATGACATCCTCAGGTTCCATGAGAACATTTTCTTTTCAGAGATTGCAGATGCTTACTCAAGCATTCAAAATGCATGTTACAGCCAATGGCCTAGTAGAGAATGAAGCACAATCTAATCTCTTGGGAACTGACTTTTATCGCACTATGAAAGTTGACAACCACATACACCTTGCAGCAGCACCATCTGCAAAACAATTTGTTGACTTTGTGAGAAATAAACTAGTCAACGAGGGTGATACCATCGTATTAGAGGACGGAAAATCTTTAAGACAAGTATTTACAGATGCAGGATTAGATCTTGACCATTTGACAATTGATGCATTCAATGTCTTAGCAGATTATTCGGTTTATCAAAGATTTGATAACTTTAACTCTAAGTACTCTCCATTTCGATTGGCTCAGATGCGCAAAATTTTCTTGAAAACATCGAATTGTTTAGAGGGCAGATATTTTGCAGAATTGACAAAAATTGTTTTAGCAAGACTTGAAGCTTCAAAAGGACATAACTCTGCTGCTGAAATGCGCCTCTCTATATACGGAATGGAACGAGATGAATGGTTGCATTTGGCGAAGTGGGTATTAAGGAAATGGGATGCGAAGGAGGAGGATTGCGGTCTCTTCTCGTCTGGACCTGTTTTAAGTACACATAACCGTTGGATTATTCAAGTTCCTAGATTGTGGAGAATATTTCATAATAAGAAAGGCGAAAAAAACGAAAATTCCAAATGCTTTCAAGATATGCTAGAGAATTTATTTGTTCCAATTGTTGAAGCTACTCTGGATCCCAAAAAACACCCTGAAGTAGCAGAACTACTGACACATATTGTTGGATTTGATTCAGTTGACGATGAAGGCACTATTGAAGAACCAGGTAAGAAGCAACTTTATTCTCATTTCGCATATGACAAAGAATATTATTTGTCCTGATTCAAGAACTTTCTCTTTTTTGCTTTCTTATTCCTTAGGTACATGTACTCGTCCAAAAGAATGGTCACATGAGAAAAATCCAGCATATTGCTGGCAATTGTACTTTCTTTGGGCCAACATCGAAATAGTCAATAAATTGAGGAAAACGAAGGGTTTGAATACTTTTGCTTTTAGGCCTCACGCTGGTGAGACTGGTAATGTAATGCATCTGGCAGCAAGTTACATGCTTTGCACCAGCATAAATCATGGTATCAATTTAGATCGACAAGTTTCCCTTCAATACTTGTATTACTTAGATCAGGTGAGTCAAATGTTTTCATATGAAAAATGAGCTTTTTCCTCGTCATGTGAATATTCAAATCTTAATCGAATTGGCAATATATGTTAAATTAGGTTGGCCTATCAGTTTCTCCTTTATCCAATAATTTCCTTTTCAGGAAAATTGCATCGAATCCTTTCAAGAAACTATTCGAACGCGGTCTGAATGTCACTCTTTCTACTGATGATCCCCTTTTATTCCATATGTCGGATGATGCCCTTCTAGAAGAATACTCTGTCTCTCGCGCTACTTTTGATTTAAGTATGACAGATATTTCAGAAATCGCTCGTAATTCAGTTCTACAGTCTGGCTTTGAAGATGAATGGAAAAGCTTCTGGCTTGGCGAAAACTACAAAAAGGGAGTTACTCATTGTGATGAAAATAAAACTCATGTGCCTCTGATCAGAGCTAAATATAGATCTGAGCACCTAGCTTTGGAACATATGCTCGTTTCCTTGATTGCGGCAGGTAAAGGTGAAGAAATATTACATGAAATGATGGATCAGTTTGGTCTTGCTCGAAACGCGCATAGAGATATCCTTGTTAAAAATTACCTGGAAGTCCCTCCATCTTTGTAGATACTTTAATTATCAAATCAGCTAAAGAAATTGCTAATCTTTTTGTTTCACTCATATCAAATGATCAAGTATAATAATCATCAGGTCGAAGAGGACTTAAATTTTACTACGGTAACAAATGGAAAAGCAGGATACGACAAAATATCAAAATAAAATTTATTTACCCCCTGAAATAAGTTGTTGTAGAATATCTTTGGCGTATTTAAGACGTTTTCCAACTTCTCCATTTGGATTTTTTGTAATTTCTTGGATTGGAAATGTTGTCCTTTTGCCTGATTTGTCTACATAAGTGACGAGACGAGCTTCGGAAGAGAGCAAGACTTCTGTGTGATCATAAAAGACAACTTGCACAGTGCAATTGCTCAAGCGGAACAAAATAGCATGCCTTGTTCGAACCCATTTCTTGAGGTATACATACGGACTTATTGAATTTGCGGAATTTTCTGTGTCTGCTTTCTTCCTAGGAGACACAATTTTTGGTTGCTCACTTTCTCCAGAGGTCTTTTGTTGTTCTATGAGATAATTTCGAAAATGTTGCAACAAAGTAACCTTTTTCTGCAAATGCTCCGGATACGAGGTCAAAGAGTAAATATGAATAGTTGGTTCAATCTCTTGATGAGATTCTTTCTGATTTGGAATAGCCTTTCTACGTTCGATATACTGAAAGAAATCACCATCAGGAGCTAGAACTATCTTGGTAGAATCATTAAAATAGACTCCTGAACTCCCATCATTAAGGATAAATCCGAGACCATATTTACTTGTGTAGTCAACATATCGCGAGACCCAAACAGGTGAACATTCTGTTTTTTGAATCGTTGGCAAATCCTCGCACATTAGATCCCCTTGCTCTTTGGCATTGAAGCTCTTCTCAAGTCTACTATGCATAGTTTCTAACACATCTGAGGTTTTTGACCCACATGCATTTTGCATCACATTTTCAATGTGGTTATAAGCTCCATCTCTTGTAATGATAGGGTTAGGTACTTGGCCAGTCTTTCCCATAACTGATACCTTCCCAAAATCTAGAGATTCCATTGTTTGTTTCTTAGTAGGTGCTACCTCATCCTGATGAGTCTTACTTAGCTTTAAGTTAGCTACATCATTAGTCATATCGTCAAATGGCTTATCTGATCGACTTGGCAGGGGACGAGACATATCTCCATTTTTCTCCATGTCGGAGAAAATTGTGAATTTTGCATTTGTAGTCTTCTTAGTTTTTGTACTACTTGTTGTAATTCTTGATTCAGATAAACATGCTTTTTTGGAAGAAGTTCCCCCAAACGAGTCAATGATCTTAGATGACCCAGATCTAATGGCTTTCGAATGTACCGTTTTGGCTTTTTCAACTTCGTCATTTTTTGTTTTGAAAGCATTGGAATCTATTGATTTGAATGGTTGGCGATTTTGAGTTGATTTAATGAGGTTTTTCTCCACGCTTTTACCAATATTCTCTGCTTCAATTTGTGGGAATTCTGTGACAAAGAAACCTTTTTCATCCTCTCTCCATATTGGTGCAATACGGGTACATTTCGAAGACAGGGAAGTAGGAAGTCTGTGCAGGTTGTTGGCGAAAAAGGTGTGGTTCGCAACTTGGTCTAGACTCGGTCTTTAGAAATTGACAAAAAAGAAAAGATGTTATCAAAAACATATCAGAAGAAAAATGATTGATAAATTCACTGTAACTAATCAATCTTACCTATGTTCAGGTTTCGACTGCAACATGCCAGTTATCAGATCCTTAGCGTGATTGGATATCGAGAGTTTTTCTGGGAAAGAGTACTCATTATTCAATATTCGTTTATATGTAGACTTTACATCCTTCGCTTCGTACGGTGGTTTTCCAACCAAAGTTGCGTACATGATGACACCAATTGCCCAAACATCTACCTCAAAAGAATGCCCTCTTTCACCTCCATTGAGGCAATCAATGACTTCAGGAGCAATATAATTTGGTGTACCACAAATGGTAGTTCTTTTTTCTGAAGTTTTTCCAAGCTTAACAGCTAAGCCTAAGTCTCCAATTTTGATACCCATATGTTTATCCAAAAAGAGATTACCTAACTTCAAATCGCGATGGATAACGTTCGTTCTATGGATGTACTGTACTCCTTCAATTAGTTGGTTCATGAAATACATCACCTCCAACTCAGTGAGTCGTTTTCGGCGCTTCAGTAGTTCATTAAGTGTCTGGTTTGGGCACAACTCAAGAAGAATATAGCAATTCTTTCTATCTTCAAAGAAATGTTTAAACTCGCAAATTCGACTATCTTTTAATATCCGATGAATTTTAATTTCAGCCTGAAGCTAGAGTCAAATACGAATTTGATATATTTCATTAGAAAGAAAATTGGGGAATGCAATGAATTTCTTCTGTTCTATTCAACTTACTTTTTGCCGAGCTCTGCTTTTCACCAGATTCGCTTTAGGCACAATTTTTACTGCATAATTCTTTTGAGTGTCAAGAGACGTACACAGATACACTTTTGCAAATCCACCCTATTTCAATGTTTTATGAGTAAAATTAATTAGCACGCTGCAAAAGTTGTGGCGCAGTTCCTCCATGAAATGTGTCTTACCTTCCCAAGAAGTCTTCCCCTTATATACTTATGAACAGATTTTGTGCCATTTGAGCTAGTTCGGATTTCCTCAATGGGTACTGAGATGTCATCTTGGGGATCATATCGTCTAGACGATGATCTGGATGAAATCGAACTCTTAGATGATTGTCGCTGAATTTGTTTTCTCTGATTCTTTAAAGAATCTTTTTCATTGTTGCTTTGATGGGCAGGCACTGGATGATAGTTAGTACGCGATTGCAATGGTCCTGGTGGTTTTGATATCGACCCTAATTTACTCGAAGATTGTAAACGATTAGTGCTATCTCGCAAAGCTCTTCCACCATTTCTCGGTGCTATTGCTATCGCTGGTGCATTACCTCCATGATCAAACATTTTTGATGGCGAGAAACTGATAAGAGTAGAGCTTTATCGAATGAATCTAGGTTCGTTGTTTGGTGATTTAGAAATGCCTTCAAAACCTTTTAAACTTATCCAAGGTACTCAGTTCGCTTGTATTTGTTTGGAAAATGAAATGTAACTTTTGAATTCGAAGAAAAGGTTCAAAATGTACCTCTTTGCTTGTAAATGTGTGGCGTTGAATCTTGTGACGAGAGATTTATTAACTACCAAGTAATGTGTGATTCAGTAGAAATGTAAACGAATTTATTCATCTTCGTAAAGAATCGTTATTACAAAATTTACGCGCTTTCAGCTTTCTCTTCAATCATCCTTTAAATAGTGAGGGAAAATATGCATCAATTCCGAAATTGCAACTGTATGTTTTTGAACATTTTCTTCGTTGTATTTATTTCAAACATTTAATTAGATTATTTATTCTTCATGAAAACGATATTTCTAATAATTATACTTTACGCGCGAGTAAACGCATCAACGGTACTTTGGATACCCATGGTAATAAATAGCAATTACATAAGTTCGAAAATATCTAAATAAAACGATAACGAATAATTGGAAGATACTTTTTTAAGTGAATCACGAAGATCGAACGGATACATAAAATACATAGTATTTTATGGAGTTTCAGGTCAATATCGTTCCTTCAACACAATTGTTTGCATTTTTCATAAATAAATCGGTCACTGTAAAAAATGAACAGGTTGAAATGAATGGGACTGGATATTGCAAAAAAGAGGTTTTTTACCGTCATGGAAAGCAACTATGTTATATTGACCAAAAATAGAAATATAAATCTAAAGGACGCTCTCTTTTAGGTCATACTCGTCATCATTAATGCAGTTCAGTGCGTTGCGTCTGATTTGAGTCATTGTGTTTCTTAATATAAAAATTCAAGACATACAATTTCAACGAAGCAGTGTATATTCTGATCAGATTCTTTTTCAAAACTTTCATGTTGCTTCATTTTATCTTAGCAACAATCCAATTTATAGCAGACGGTCATTTCCTCGTTTTTGTTTGAATAAAATGCAGCAGCAAAATCATCATACGAAACTTTGCCATCTTTATCGTAGTCTATTTCTTTCAGAATCTTCTCCACACATTTTGCGTCACATTGTTTTCCTAGAATATCCCTTAAATTCTGTATTGACAAAAATAATGGGTCATCAATAAACATGACTAAAGACAGAAGAAAGAAAAAAATGAAAGACCTACCTTATGGGATATATATCCTGAATCATCAGCATCGATCCTATCAAAAGCTTCGGCTAGACTGTTCTCTGTTATTCTTCCTTCCATCTCTAAAGAAGCTGCTAGAAATTCTGTGTAATTGATTCGGCCATCTTTTCCATAGTCCTGAATATTGAAAGGATGAATAAATTATGTTCATACGTATTTGAAAATAGGATTAAGTGAGATTTAAAACGACACAAAAAACTTACCAATGAAGAAAATATGCACTCCAGATCATCCTTCGAAAAATCTGATCGAGGAAACGCTTTCTCGAACTCCTCCCTTGAAATAAATCCAGTATTTTCGATATCAATATCATGGAAAATTTCTCGAAGTTGCAATATTTTTTCTGGGGCTGATTTGTGTGCGATCACTGTGAGAGCTAATTTTTTTATTTCTCCGGTAACCGCATAATTCAACCAAGAATCTTTCAATTTATTTTTTATCTGAGTGTAATCAGGTTTATTCTTCGAATACTGTATCATGTTCTTATGAAACCAGGGATCTCGCCTTGCCTGATCGGCAGACTTACGTGTGTTTTGATTCTTATCCAGAAGCGATTTGACGAAAGACTTGGCCTCTTCAGATATATGACTCCATGAAGAATCACTATATGAAACCTGTTGTTTTTCTATTCTTTTCGCAATTTGGTCTCTGTGTGGAATTTTAGTGAAAGAAATATAATTGAGAAACCAAATCAGCGCAGAAAGGAAACCGTTGTATGTTTTCGTACCTTGTCCTTCCCCAAAAAGGCAATTCTAAAGTCAAAAGTATATATGCAACAACACCAAGCGACCACATATCTGCTTTTTCTGTATATTTGCCCTTCAGCACTTCCGGTGCCATTGTGTAAATTGTGCCTACTCGTTCGACTAAAATACGAGTTTTCTTCATGTATTTCTTGGACAATCCAAAATCAATCAATTTTACTGCTGCATTGGGATGTGTGCTCTCAAACATTATATTTTCAAATTTGACTTGATAGAAAATAGCGATAGAAGCAAGAATGTAAGGATTTTGTTAAGTTAGACACATGATACAAAATGAAAAACTTACTATCTCTATGTGTGATATTTTTGTCATGCATGTAGCCAATCGCCGATGTGAGCTGCTTCATGATCTGTGATGCTTGGTCTTCGGAGTAGGGCTTCCTGCTATAAAGATCACCTCCTGAACAATATTCCATAACGATTGCACAACTTTTTTTCATCCTATACACTTCATATGCCTTTATGATATTTGGGTGATCAAGTTCCCTCAAAACATTGATTTCATTGTATAGTTCTCGCATGAGATGATTATTGACGTTACGAACGTTAATAGTTTTGAGAGCAAAAATACTATCCTCGTCGCAATTCTCGTCTGCACTAGGTTTACAACACCAAAGGTGTAGTTTTTGGTAGGGACTCTTCATCGCGTGGAGTGAACCATTTTTATTCTTTCGAATTAGGGATATTGATGAGATGGACCCTTCCCCGATAACCTTCAGTATTTCATACGCATAGCTTAGTTGCTTTTCTTTCAACAGAAGAAGATTTTCTTGTACACCGTCTTTCTTAACTCTCATTCTGATATGTCAATAAGAGAATGTGTCCTATTTATTGATGTTCTGCAGGAGAATCTTTTGCTACGGGAATGAATTCATCATTGATTGGGCCTGTGAATGACGAGATACGTAAGTCGGAGACAGGCGTGTCAAATGGGTCATTAATAGGTTTTCTCGGAGGAAGCACATGAAACATGACGTAGGCCGACGATAAAAGAA
>Ga0209092_10003367_pt1 | contig 13923 bp, 12 predicted proteins | sample FraStrMetagenome_FD_187446 | JGI IMG/M metagenome (GOLD analysis project Ga0209092, IMG submission 187446) | Marine eukaryotic phytoplankton communities from Arctic Ocean - Fram Strait ARC3M Metagenome (SPAdes) (version 2) | ecosystem: Environmental > Aquatic > Marine > Oceanic | place: Fram...
AATTTACAAGTATCTTTGTTTTACTTTTACTTTATTGTTGCGTAATATTCATTCTAACTTTAATTATCCACGTATCCAGCAAACATTATGGCAGCCGTAATTGCTTTCAGGAACCACCTCATTAATAATCTGCAACTTCCAGCAGCTGTGGTGAACCAAATTATTGACGTGCACGGTTATGATTCTGTCCAGGAATTTGCCTCAGCTACAGATCGTGAGATAAGAGACCTTATATCTACCATCAGAAAGACCCCGTCAGTGGCGAATGATGCTTCGTCCGCGAAGATTGTCCTTGGGCAAAGTTTTGCCATCAGAATCTTACATTTTATGTTTTACTCCCACCTGATTACGAAGGTCGGTCGTCAGCATACGATCGGTCCTGCTGGGCAAGCAACCAGCTCGATCAACAATATAAGAACTATCGGAAGATATTTTGAACGGATTGGCGATCATGACGAATCGGACAGCCCAGATTATCCCAGCGCGTTTGATGGAAAGAATTCCCGTACCATGAGACCGTTTCCCATGGGTGGTCCAACCCGGTGGCCCTTTACGTCTCCCTTTAACGACGTAAAGAGGTATTTCCTTAACCTCCCCAGGCTCTAAGATATTTCCATAACCTCCCCAGGCTCTTTACTAGCATAAAGCAAACCGTTAAATTTGGATGTTGCTTTCGTAGTCCACGTAATTCACGGTAGTCGTAGGCATCTTCGCCGTAGTCATGTGCCACGTTCCTTAGGCAAGCGGTATGTTTATATAGAGTATATGGTAGACTCTAACGTAGTGTGGTAGTATATAAAGTAGTAAATTGAGGATCAAAGTACCGGTATGTTAAAATTGTTATAGATTGTGAGTGAACCATCCGTATCATCAGGTCCCTCGCCAAGAGCACTAAATTAGCTTCATAATCTAATGATAGTTAGTGCCAACTCTTTTACGTCCTGCGAATCCTGCGAATATCAGAGGACAACTCCAGGCAACAGCATCACGCATCACCATCACCATCACCATCCTACAGTCTCTTCGTGATCGTGATTTCGAGTTCGCTATATCTCAACCCTATCTCGACAGAGCTTACCATGCCTCATTTCTTCTTTCTCAATCGACGACAGTTCCGCACCACAGCAACAATTCTTTGCATCGTTATTGGTTCGACATTCCTACAAATCATGACCACAGAGGCTGCAGCATACGTACACCCGAATACAATTGGTAGACCAGGTGTGCCGTGGGGACCCGATGAGTACAAGTTGTGGAGGGATACCCGTGAAAAGAGTCGTTGTTACATCACTGGTGTCGCTCCTCGGATTCAAGCCGTGGGTGAAATGAAGTCCAAGGAATCGGATGAGGCATTGTTCGAGGTGATTCAATACGGTACTTTGCCTTCACCGGGTGATGACAGTGACTTTCCTCTCTACGCCATACGGACTAAGATGTGGAAGGATGATCTTCCCAGCGTTCTTATTACTGGTGGTGTTCATGGTTATGAGACATCTGGTGTGGAGGGAGCACTTCTTTTTGTGTATGGTGGCAAAGCAGAATACTATTCCAAATATTTTAATATTGTAGTTGCGCCGTGTGTGAGTCCATGGGGATATGAACGCATTCAAAGATGGACGTCCAAAGGAACTGATCCAAACCGATCATTTAACCCTGATGGCGAAATAGTGGAAGGGCGTTCATTCAATCCGGAACCAGTTACCGGTGAGTCCGCAGCTTTGATAAAATTTTTACGTGAGGATATGCAGCACGTGAAGGAATGGACTTGTCACTTGGATCTTCACGAGACAACTGATACGGACGAGACAGAATTTCGACCTGCCAAAGCAGCAAGAGATGGTTTAGTTGACCAGGGTAAAGGTGAAATTCCAGACGGCTTCTATTTAGTTCAAGACGAAACCAGTCCTGAACCAGATTGGTTCAAAGCAATGATAGAATCTGTCAGAAAAGTTACTCATATCGCGCCTGCTGATGCAGATGGCAACATCATAGGTGAGAAAGTTTCACAAGATGGAGTCATCACTATTCCGTGCAATCGAATCCTTGGACTTTGTGCCGGTGTTACAAACGCGCGCTATCGGACTACAACTGAGGTATATCCTGATTCCCCCAATGCGACACCTGAGCAGTGTAATTTGGCACAAGTGGCATGTATCGAAGGTAGCTTGAACTACATTATGGCGTCAAGAGTATAGTCACCTGAATTAACATACAGTAGAGTTTTGCAAATTTGATTTTGTACATTTAATAATTCTCTTTTTAAAAAATTACAAAAATCCATGAAAAACTGTCAGCTTATTTACAAACGAGTAAAAACAAGAAGTAGGTGTAAAGATGAAGCATACCAACCATGATGGAACAATTAACGAGTTACAAGACGAATTAAGATTATCGGAAGAAAATTGTGAATATGATAAAGCGCACAATCTTCACGGTAGATTACAACTGCTAAAGCAAAGGAAGAAACAGGAATCAGAAGTCGTTGACAAAATTTATCAAATTCAAGAACTTGTCGCACTCAAAAAGACACATCATCAGCAACTGGTTGATTTTCGTGGAGAATGGGACAAATTCCTCAAAAGATTCGAAGACTATGCGGAATTGGAAATGAGAAATATGTTAGATAGACAAGAAAAAGAATTTCGATCGTATCAGCAGGAGCTGAAGGAGAAGGTGCTATCTCGTCCTCCCCGTTGGTCTAGAGAGTTATTACAACTCCGAAAACAGCAGTGTATACATGCTGATCAACAAAACTATCTTCAGGCACACAAAATGAAAGCAACTGCAGACAGCCTAGAAGAGAGGGAACGTAAGTCAATGAATAATTTTTCAGAATCATCCAAAAAGAAGGAATTCAATCTTAGTATGAGGCATCAGCTCGAAGTTAAAGTTTTGGAGAAGCGAATCAAGTCACAGCGAAGTTCACTGGAAAAAGATTTTAAAGAAAAAGAGGCTAGACTCATAAAAAGAAATGGTCGTATCCAAAATTCGAAGCATCGTTCAATCCAGAAAACTTCTGCGGGGTTTTGAAGAAAGACGGAAGCTCAGGAAAGTTCACCCTAACTTTTGTTTTGAGGCAATTGCACAAACAATCTAGGAGCTTCAAAAACACTTTGAGAGGCTCAGGCGTCGTAGTTCGAATCTCTAAAATAAGTAGATAACAGCATCTCTAGCTCTACCAATAGTTATTTCCCAGCCTCTCTTTGTGTCTTTTTCTTGAAACCTACTAAGTATTGAAAGTCTACCATTAATTTATATCTTTGCCACATACATAAACAAGAATACCCAGTCTGCGATTGTTTGTTTCTTGACTCTTGTCTCTTGACGATTTTTTTGGCGCGAATATAAATTATCCAAAAGTTCTTAATTTGAAAAAGCGAAAAAATAGCAATCATAAAAAATCTATTTTTTCACGAGACCACAGTCCGCAGTACTTGTCGCAAACCAAATAAATAGCCTTAATTCTAAAGTCAACTCTCCATCTATGAAAAGAACATGAATATTCCTGTTAGAGCGTCCCATGGCGTTGATGAACAAAGTAGAGGTTCAGTCGTTCACTCACTTCCGTGCAAGATTGGATTCGATGGACGTGCGGCAGTTGGTTTGTACTTTCGCCCGAGAAATAGTGAGCAGATGAGCGATGTGCACTCAGAAAAAAATGTCGTGAGGGTCGAAAGTCAACTTCGAGGAAGGCACTTGGTCGGCGATAAATATGAATTGGAGGATAGTGAACTGAGTGGACTTGTATTGAAAGCGAGCGCTGAACAGGTTGTCGTCGAAACAACGTTTAATAGTATTTACATCTGGGGCCATGACATTCCACCTGCGAAAAATGATAATGTTCGAAAGTCTTTGGCTTGGTCTAAAATTTCAACTGCTCTACATTCGCCGATAGAATAAAGTAGACTCGCGAAAAATAATTTTATGAAGTCGTTCGAGTGTCATGAATGCGGTCGAGGCTGGTGGAAGTCGGCAAAACTGTGGTTTTTGAAGTCAGAATAAAAAGGATATTCTCAGAAAATAGTTTGTAATTACACAAGATACTGATCATGATTCTTTCGTTTGAAGGAATCTTTTCAGTTCGAACGAAAAGTTCATGGTCCAACTTGCGATGTGTATATCCTTCCAACATTTTCTCTATTATAGTCGAAGTAAGATCGTGTCTAGAATATAAAAATCAACGAAAAGAACTAAAATACATTTATAAAAGAAGCACCGTGAACTTGCTTCAACAGCTTAAATCAAGTAACCAATCATCAACAACCGTAAGAGCTTAGGCGTTTGGATAAAACATCCATAGTGCACTCCTCATTTACTTCCTGTACAATCAAATCTTGGCATTTCATTTTAAGCTTTATCTCTTCTGTTTTCATCTTCTCTGCCCACATTCTTTCGTACTTCAACTTTTCGATACGAATTCTCTCAATTTCACGATAGGATTGTAGACGCATTCTTGAGAGTTGCGTGCGACGCATCTTATGGCGTAACGCAAGATCCAAACGCGTAATCTCACTTCGTACCATGAATTTTTTCAATCGCTTACGACCCATGCTAAGCATTGGCTTGCCTTTGACAAACGAGGGAATAAATGACAAGTCTTCTTCCTGATTACTGACCCGACGAGGTTGCTCCGACCTCAAATATGAACCGTCTTCATTAGAGTCACAACTTACTGAACGAGGGACAGGATCGGTTTTTTGAATGGGAGGAACCTGTGATGATGACTTGGATCTAGCCTGATCAGATATATATCTATCACTATCAAGGGTCCAAATACCACCGACCCCGTCACCCTTAAAACTTTCATTGCTAGGGTCCAACGATGAGTCCCCGAACTTTTTCAGTAGCGACGAAGAATGAGCAGATTCATCAAACAATGTGGATTCAAGCATAACTTCTTCAAAGATGCGGTTGAAATTTAGATCAAAGTCATCAATATCTTCGTTATTATTACAGCTAGAACTCGTCCCATCTTGGACGCAACCGTGCTCCAAAATATCATCAATTGTCACATTTTCATCAGAGAATAAATCTTTAAAATCCTGTTTATATTCAGTAGCGCCAGAGGCGTCTTGACTCGATGAAGTGTTCTCTTTTATTTGGTGATCACTCATTGTACAGAAAAGATTTTCAAGATGACACAACAATTAGTAAAGATATTTTGCTTTTGATGGAATTCCTTTTCACGCACACGCTGAAGAACTTTGTAAATGGTACGGATACTGGTCGAACGTGAATATATTTATTATGATAAGATCTGCGATTCCAATATTGGATTGTGGACTGAAGGGCGATCTTTCGCGAAATCAATGAAGTCGTATTTGTCACATCAAATGGGCATTCCATATCAGTTTGCACATGAATCTTGTTAGGAACAAAGGCATATTAAGCGAAACTGGCATTCGAACAATCTTTTCGAACACATTGTCAGATCTTTTATTAAGGACACATGTACATTGGTTATACATGTATGTCACAAGATGTACGGACAAAGCTTTGGATTTTCAACAATTGGATTCTACACGTAACACGTAACTTCATTCCCGTTGCCAAAAAGAAGAGAGTTTCTTACACGAATAAACGGGTAGATGAAGGTGGCTTCAAAGCTGCATCATTTGGCGACACAAGCTTCGAAGATTAACATGTAAACAACTATGAAGTTGAACGAAAAGCTTCAAAAATGTAAAAATATCTCTTATCAAATTACAACAATAAGTCACAGGAAGTTTAAGTTTCTCTTTTTGTTCATTGACTACATTGTATTGAGTTGAACGTCGCACGTCAGTTCATTTTCATTTTTTTGGCATTTCGACACTACGAACATTCTTCTGATGACTTTGTGCAAACACCTATGATTACGCGAACACAATGTTAGTGATTGCTCCCGCCACGTTGACGTTTAGAGTTAAGGGGGTGTAGAGTAAATACGAACTAGCCGTCTTCGTGACTACTATGCCGTGCAGTACATAGTACATCGCATCAAAACCGGGACATACGGGTTTAGATTCCCTATCCTTTTTTGCATGTTCCTAATCGTCATCATGACTATGTCTGCTCGAAATACAAGTACATGTATACATGTATTAATACATGTACACATGATTTTTTCAGCAGTAATAATCAATTTGCATTCTGCATGTACAGGAACAATAATTGACATCTTACTATTTCGCTCGGAATATATTTTCTACGGGAATCACTTTTAATAAACTTACCGTTCGAATTTGTACCTATCTGTTCTCATGCGACATGCGGGTTTAGATTCCCTACCCTTTTTTGCATGTTCCGAACCGTCATTATGACTATGTCTGCTCGAAATACAAATACATGTATTAATACATGTACACTTGATTTTTTCAGCAGTAAAAATCAATTTTCATTCTGCATGTACGAGAACAATAATTGACATCTTACTATTTCGCTCGGAATATATTTCCTACGGGAATCACTTTTAATAAACTTACCGTTCGAATTTGACCATATCTGTTCTCATGCACCTGGTAGTTTTTGTCACAGGATGACTGCGTAACATTTCGTTCGATATAAATGACTCTACAATGCTTGTTATGGTCATGATAACGTATGCGATACCTGTGTACGTAATTATTTCACAGCTGGTTGCACGTTGCGTGTGCCATTCTGAACTAACAAACCATCAAATGTAAGATATGAAATAGATTTCTTTGACAGAATAGGCTAAGTCATGGGATCCAAAGGTATATTGATACTTGACATACATAGTATTCTAAATACTCCCAATGGCAGTTGATCTGTATCTTTCGGATTCACTTCATTTCTTTTAATCCGCCTCCCTACACATCAGGGTCGTGGCATGTCTGAGTGCGGAAAGGATGTAAGTGAAGTTGTAGAAGCTTTAAGGTGTCATCAAGGCGTTTGTTTCAATAACTTTTCCATTTCTTGCAAATCGAAAGTTTACGTATAATGTTTCATACACGGAAGATTGAGGGCGATGAACATATGTATTGAATCAATGGCATGTCTTAAGTTTTCATACCATTGTCAAACCATCGAATGATATTCTCTGCTAATTTTGTCGCATTTTGAAATAAGGTCACTGTAACCAATTTCTTGCGCTAATACAATCCACCCACTTGAGTCGGCATTGACACCATATTAAACCTGAGAAAGGAATTGCACAAAGAGGTACCATTGTAGAATCAATCTTTCGATAATCACGCAAACGGCTTTTGTATCGAAAGTGGTAGCCTTTGAATGCTGTATCTTCAAAATTTATGAAAGGTTCACCTTCTTCTTGCAACCTACCAGATGAACAATGCGGAATAATCGGTTCACCGTAACTTCTAAATCTTTTTCCAATCTCGTTGAAGGGTAAGAAGAAGATCCCTACATATCAAATTTTTATGTTAGTGTATACAATGGTGATCGGAAACAAAGGAATAATTACTTACAGCTTACAGCTTCCAGCATACATCATCCAAAAGTCCTAGATACTCAGGGCCGTCGCTCTTCGTTACTCGTTAGAATCTAACTGACTTCCGTTACTTGGTGGAGAAGATGTAAGCGGCTGCACAAGAAGATGGCTGCACGAGAAGATGAGATTATGTATCGTGATATTATCATGTTGGTGAACTGAATGTTGAATTCGTATGAAAATACCTTTTGGCGTGTGAAGTGTGAGAGAAGATGAAGATACTGGTACATTGTGTGTGTATGTGAAGATATGCTGTATGCGAATGCCAGATGCTAGTTGGTCATGTCACATAGTTCGTAACGATTAATGCCTGTGAAGGGTTTCCGGGGTACCATCTATCATGAATATCATGAATTGAAAAACCTTAACGTTTACTATTAATCTCGCTAATGATATTCTAGCCACACGTTCTAAACCCAAAGATGTGAGATTGAGATTGGGAGAAATAATCACCATCGCCTCTTCTCACTTCTCGGCCGAGCGATGGCGAATGGCTATCGAGGGGTGCCCGACCACATGATTGGTAAGAATATTGTTGATATTTGTAAACCGCCGACATGTGATTGTAGTTCTTGCCCGACGCTAATTTTACTTTGCTAACGTTTGATTTTTTCGTATAGAACTTTGTTCATGACTTTGGTTAAGGGCAAGTGTTATGATGAAAGCCCTTCACGGGAACGAATCAGAAGCGCAACCTCTTGGGGAAATTCCCCGAGCGCAAGGGCAGAGAGTGCCAACTGGAAACAGTTACCGGCTCGGCGGCCGCTCCTGCGAAGACGGCTAAGCAAGAGCATGGAGACGGCGCCGCAGCCGCCGCTATAGCAAAGTTATGCCATTTAAAACACAACGGGGGTCACAACCGTCGTTTTGCCGAGAAGTCCCTCTCTTTTTACGTATGACTCCAAAAGGATTTGGAAACGGGGTTATGTATTCCGTTTGAGCGTCAATGCTCAGTGCAGTTCGATTCTGCCTTACGTACAAACAAATGAGTGATGATTCATTTTGCGCCATGTTCAACATTTTTGATAAATGAAATTCAGTTGTAGGGTTTGTTCTTAAACTTTATTTTTGTTCCGACCAAATTTTGAAAGCGCTAATGCTTTCGTGTATGCATATATATATATATGAGGACACATTTTTATCTGTTTTTTCTCTTTCAGAATGTTTATACTAAATATTTTCACACAGAACGGTTTCTAATTCATGAGCTTCTGTTCCTTTATCGCAAAGAACCTATATCCTTGCAAAGTTTGCTATATTATGAGTTTCTCCAGTTTACAAAGTATTCGAGTGTATAAGAGACTTACATGCTACGGTTTCGGGAGTATATGAGTCAAAGCTGTTCTAAATTAGAATCTGTATTCAGGTTGCGTTTGATGCTGGTTCTCTAAAGGTACTTTTGAGTCTTTGTCATGACTGTACAAATGGTGACACTTCGTACGTGTCTAGTTCCGAACTCAAGGATTGGGTAATAATTGGTAGACTGTACATGCGATGTCGGTGTAAACCAGAATTGACAGAGACTGCCAACAGTGAAATCATAAACGTTCCTAAAACTGTATTTTTCAATAGGTTGCGAGTTATACATGTAAACATATTTTTATTTTGTTTGACTCTTTGCGAATCTTAGAAGTGTTTGACAACTATTATGCGTCGAACAGAACTTAGTGTATTCCTTTTGTTGTTTTCAAATGTGTACTTATTTTGTCAGCATCAACTCTTAGTATATGAATACCTTTCCTTTTTTCTATGAACTTCAAAGTGCAACATTAGTAGAAAGGGACGAAAAGCTGTTGCTTTTCAGCAGGTGAGTCTCGTAGGCGGCAGCTAAATTACCATGCAAGGATGTGCTTGAGAACACGGACATCGAAAATGAAGAAATATTGTTGATGAATACTCCTTGTATGTAGAACGACCCTGCCCTCATTTGGCGATGAAGTGACGGTGTTTCTTCCTTTCTGCTGCATCAATTGATGCTGTTGTCTAGAAAATCAATATTAGTACGGACTGTGAAGATGATCTTGCCAATTGAAATGCTACTAATCGGTGTGACGCGAAAAGTTTTATACCAGTAACTTAAAATCTTGGGCAAAATCGTTGAATAAATTTCTATTTACTATACATAAGATGCTTATCTAATCGGACTTCGCTAAGATAGCGTCTTTGACAAGAAATTGTCGATTCTCTATTTCATGTTAGTTCCATGTCTTCCTCATTTCTAACACTTCTCTTCTGTGCCATAGCTCTCATGATCGCTGCCTGCATTGGAGTCATAACTTCTACAACGTCACTCACGCTTTCATCACCATCAAGAAGCCCAACTTGAATTGCACATCCTAACGCAACAGCCTCGTCAGGATTCACGGTTCTTTGAGGTATAATACCTGTCATTGCTGCAAGTAGCCTACCAACAGCTGGCATTCGAGTAGCTCCTCCGACGAGAACAACCTGAGAGATCGGCCGACCTCCAAATCCATCGCGAACTTTTATATTACTATCACTGCCATTTGAAGAAGAGGCCTTTTCAGCAGCAAGGCGTTTTTCCTGCCGAAAAGATTTCGCTCTTACCGCTAAACTGCGTGCTTTCTTCCTACCTTTTTGCTGCTTCTTTTTTAGTGCCTTCGCATCTAGTACTTCTACAGCTTCCAAAAGCATGTTGGAGGTGTCCTTGTCAATATCTCCGTCAATATTTTGTTCAATAGATTCACCTTCTTCACTAAAAAAGTTAGCAAATGAAACTGTACCGTCATGCTCAAGAGATTTCTGGTATTCTTCCTCGAATTTGAGTGCATTTTCAACAATACTTTAAGATTAAGAAAGTTGAGCAGTGTACATCAAATCTCTCAAAGCAGAATCGCATTACACACCTTGGTCGAGCATCTCCAGGGAGCATTGCCTGTGCTAACAAAGCGACCTCACGTATCGGTCGAAGAAGCGATTGGAATTCTTTCTCACAAATCCTTTCGAACTCTTTTCTGGATAGTTCACAAAGTACGTAATCTGGTTGATTCGCATACTTTTCCAAATCTTCTTCGCTTTTTATAATCACGTCGTTTGCATACTCCATTTCCAGCCAGCCTTTTGCAGATAAGGGTATGGCGAGGGCGGCAACTTTATTATTGCTTAGAAAAATTCTCACTGCTTCGGCGGAGTTTATCATAGAGCTCGCAACTTTGCCATCTTCTATCGTACTTTTTGCACGCTTCAAGAAATTTTTTGCGCCATTCTTTACAAAATAATTAGAGAAAGATGAATCAATCTAATACTCAATTCTTTTTCATATTAAAGACTCACTTTGGTCATCGTCTCTGCAAAGAAATCGGCTATGCGCGCGTCAAAGTCAGAACCACCAAGCATATTGTTTCCTCCTGTCGCTACAACTTCCATAATGCCTCCTCCCACTTCCAATATTGAAACATCAAATGTACCCCCTCCTAAATCAAAGACAAGAACCAACTCATCGTCTGTATCTCTATCTCTCCCAGCAGCTCTAGCAGCTTGATCTTTACCCACACCATATGCTAAAGCGGCTGCTTCAGGCTCTCTCAATAGTTTAACCTTCGTCACTCCTGCAAGTTCACATGCCCGAATTGTCGCGCTTCGCTGCGCGTCATTAAAGTACGCAGGCACCCCAATGATTGCTCTGTCAACTTTTTCATCAAAATGCGCCTCAACAGAATCAAATATTTTCTGTAGAACCAATCCTGATATTGTTTCAGGCATGAAAGAAGTTTCACCAAACTTCAACTTTGCTGGATTAATAGATGCTTCTTCTAATTTCTTGCCTAGGCTCAAATGTTCAAGCCTTTTTTTCTTCTGCTTACCGACGATTGAATTTGTAGATTTTAAGTGTAAATTAGGAACGACCCCAAAGGCGTTCATTGCTGCAGACGTGCAGCCAACACCCATGATTCGCTTAAAGTTTCTGTATGTCCAACTCCCATCAGCCATGGCTTTAAATGAGTCATCCGAAGTGTCAATTCCCTGACTTTCTAACTTTTGTAAAACACTTAAATGTGCATCAATAGCCTCTTGACCAACGTAAACACTGGAAACTTCACAACCATCACTTTCTTTCAAGATATCAAAGAATTTAGATTCTGTGCCTTTTCCTTGTGAAGGCGCGTTTAGACATACAACACTGGGCATGGTTGATTTATCATTACCATCTTCCAACCTAAATGGTATTATGGTTGGTAATCCACCGTGAAGAACAGCAGCACAGCTGTTTGTCGTTCCTAGATCAATGCCCACACCAATACATTGTTTCTCCTCTGCGATGTTAGCAATTTCTTCATTCTCATTGGCATATAGATATGTAGAACGTCGCAAAAGATTTCGACTAGAAATCGAAGAACACTTGGTAAATCTTTTAATTCCATACCCTTGTCCATGTATTGCAAACGCGTTGACATTTCGTCGATGCAAAAACATCAAGCTACAGAACCAAACATATACCGGTACATGTATCTTAATTCTGGATGGATCGCTTCCATATGCACTACTGCTACACCTAATCTCCATCTTCTCCAAACAACGTGTTACGATGCGATATCATAAGATTTCATACACTTCCTATCAAACTATTATGGAGAAAGAAACGCAACAAAACCGACACAAAAAAATTGAAATTCTGTGTTCAGTCTCATGCTACCATTTTTTTCTTTTTACCGTCTCGGCTCCAAAATACCGAAAAATGTACGGTGGTTGACTGACGTGCTGATGCGGATGCGGATGCGGATTTGGATTCGAACACCCTCAGTAACGTCCATGAACCAACTTCGCCAAGGAAATACCGTTTTGCCGTTCGGAAAATATTTTGCAAATTGCAAGGGGCAAAGAAAATACAATACGCCGGCAATCACAAAAACCAAGAGACTCATTACTCATTACACACTCCTGCTGCACTACACTCTGTACTCTGTGGAATGATATCCCATTGCACACAAGAATGACTAACAATTACAATCACCATCACAGTAACAGCAACCAGGACCATACCCCGAGCATAAAGTTCCGAACGGCCATTCGAATTCGACCATTTTTAAGGACCGAGTCTGCACACGAGGAGGAACTTATATTGCGCCATTCGCCTGAAAAAAGAACCGTTACGCTCGTTTCTCCTCACCAAACTTCTAGTACTAGTACTCATAACAATCCTCATCATCAACATGATGATGAGGATGCTGCTGCTGCTGCTGCTGTCAGGAACAATAACTCCAGTAGTGGCAGTAATAAAACCGGCCATCATAGCTTTCAATCCATTCGACAAAAATGGCAAACGATGGGTGGTGGAAAGTTTCCGAATAAAAAAACGTCTGTATCCTTTAACCTGAGTAACTATGATTCCAATGAGTTTCACTATGACACGATCATGGACGATTCAATGGATCAATTGAATGTTTACAATACCATTGCGGGTGGCTTCGTTCGTAAGGTGATGGAGCCATGTCTGCGCATAGGCAAGGGGAGTGATAATGATGTGGATACGTGTTCACCGCCGAGGCATCAGTTGGTGCTGTCGCTTGGAGTTTCTAATTCGGGTAAAACTTATACCTTAATTGGTGGGAAACGGGTGAGCCGTAAACCTTCCGCGGAATATGATGGTATAGTGCCGAGAATATTGGATGATTTATTCCGTACATTTGAAAATAATCCAGAAATTAATGCTACGAATAACAAGATGCAGTTTTTGGTTCAACTTTCCATGATGGAAGTACGAAATGATAAGGTGTATGATTTGTTGACGATACAACACAAACATGATGATGCGAGTGAGGGAGGTAAAAGTGCAACTTCGTCATCCTCTCAAACAGTCCCAGTCCGCTTGCTGGGTATCAATCATGATGCCGAAAGCGGTACATACTTCGTTCCAGATTTGAGTTCAGCCAACTGCGCTTCATTTTCGGATGCAAGGAAAACTCTTGCGTATGGCCTACAAAATGCCAAAATCCGATCAGCAAGTATGCATAAATCAAGTTCTCGAGGACATATTCTTTTTATTATTCAGCCAGTTGTGTTGTTTGGTGAAGAAGATTTCTGTTTCGGTGGACAGATAACAATACTCGATATGGCAGGAGTGGAACGAGCAAAGAAGAGTTCCGCCCATGCTGACGGCGTGCGTGAGATAGCCTCCAAAAATTCATGTATAACAACGGTAATGAAGTGCCTTTGCGCGATCAAATCAAACGATAACGTGGAGTCGACAATTAGCAATGTCCCACAGACTTCTGTCATATATAGTGAGTCTAAGCTTACGATGCTTTTACAACCAGTGCTATCTGGTGCAATTGGAAGGGCGGATGTCACTCTGCTCGTATCCGCGTACTCTGGAAAGCAAGATTATCAAGAAAAGAAATTCCTTTTGAAAGCAATACAATCGTTAAGAGGAACTAAAATTAGTAATGCCGATCAGCGTCGCCCATCACATCGAAAGAGAAAAGGGATATTATCGCCTACAAAATTAATAA